>FXBF010000013.1_pt1 | contig 42000 bp, 39 predicted proteins | sample 5335321 | NCBI WGS metagenome assembly FXBF01 (sample SAMEA103928391, study PRJEB20085) | sediment metagenome | isolation source: sediment
CACGTGGTGCGAGGACTCGATCAGCTACCGCGCCACCGCTCGATCCATGTGGGCGGGTTCGTGCTCAGCGAAGGCCCGCTATCGCGGGTCGTGCCCATCGAGCCGGCGGCCATGGCCGACCGTACCATCATCCAGTGGGACAAGGACGACCTGGATTTCACCGGGCTGATCAAGATCGACCTGCTGGGTCTGGGCATGCTCACCTGCCTGGCGAAAGCGATCCGTTACATCCGCGAGACGCGCGGTGTGACCATCGACCTGGCCCAGCTGCCGGCGAGCGACCGCGAAGTCTACAAGATGATTCAGGCGGCGGACACGGTGGGCGTCTTCCAGATCGAGAGCCGGGCGCAGATGAACTCGCTGCCGCGCTTGAGGCCGGAGAATTTTTACGACCTGGTCGTCCAGGTGGCGCTCATCCGGCCGGGCCCTATCCAGGGCGACATGGTGCACCCCTACGTGCGACGCCGGCGCGGCGAAGAGCCGGTCACCTACCTGCACCCGGACCTGGAGCCGATCCTCCACCGCACGCTGGGCGTACCGCTCTTCCAGGAGCAGGGGATGAAGGTGGCGGTGGCGATGGCAGGGTTCACGCCGGGGCAGGCGGATGCGCTGCGCAGAGCCATGGGGTTCAAGCGATCACGTGAGGCGATGGCGCTCATCGAGCCGGCGCTGCGCCACGGAATGGGCGAGCGCGGCATCTCACAGGAAGTGCAGGATCAGATCGTCAAACAGCTCACCGCCTTCGCCAACTACGGCTTCCCTGAGAGCCACTCAGCATCGTTCGCGCTGCTGGTCTACGCGTCGGCGTACCTCAAGCGCTACTACGCGCCCGAGTTCTTCTGCGGGCTTCTCAACTCCCAGCCCATGGGGTTCTACGCGCCGGGGACGCTGGTGCACGACGCTCGCCGGCACGGGGTAGAGGTGCGTCCGGTCGACCTCGCGTACTCGAGCTGGGACTGCACGCTCGAGTCAGGTGTGCCGGAGTCGCCGGGGGAGTCGCCTCGCTTCATGTCGCGCGGCTCTTTTGCTGAAACGGAGGCCGGGCAAGGGCTCTCCAAATGTCCGCTCAGCGACTCCCCCGGCGACTCCTCGAGTGAGACGACCCGCTCGGCAGCCCCTCTTCGAGTGAACTCTTTACCGCGAAAGGGAGGGTGCGGAAGGAGCCTCGAGCGGACGCTCCACGGTGAAGGAAGGGCACGGCGTGAGCCCCGAGCGGACATTTGGAGCGCGGCAGCCCGTGAGGTATCGCGGCCCGGCGTTGCGCGACATGAAGCGAGGGGCTCCGCGCCGTGCCCGACCCGCCAACGCGACATGAAGCGAGAGGTTCCTTCCGCACCCAACCGGCCGGCGCGACATGAAGGGAGGGCCCCCCAACGCGCCCGACCGTCCCCGGCGCTGCGGATCGGTCTGCGCTACGTGCGTGGGCTGGGCGCGAAGGCGGAAGCGAAGCTGAAGGCGGCGTGGGAGGCGGGCGGCCCCTTCCGGTCGGTGGAGGACGTGGTGCGGCGCTCGGGGCTCGGCCTCACGGCCCTCAAGACGCTGGCCGAGGCGGGCGCCTTCGACTCGCTGTGGGAAGGATCGGGCCGGCGCTCCGCCCTCTGGGAGGTGCTAGCGCAACTTGCCCGCAAGCCGCTGACCCCGGTGGCGTCGAAGCGGAGGCCGAAGCTGAGGGAAATGGAGCGGGTCGAGCTCATCGCCGCCGACTACATGACCACGGGGCTGTGCACCCACGGCCATCCCATGGAGCATTTGCGGGCGGCTCTGCGCGCTCGCGGCGTCATGTCGGCGGAGGAACTCAGGGGCATGCGCAGCGGCCAACAAGTGAAAGTAGCCGGCGTAGTGATCTGTCGTCAGCGACCGGGCACCGCGAAGGGCGTCTGCTTCATCACTCTGGAAGACGAGACCGGGTTCTCGAACTGCATCGTCTATGCCGACCTTTTCCAGCGATGTCGCAAAACCATCGTCCGCTCGCCCGTCCTGCTCATCGAGGGGGTCGCTCAGAATGAGCAGGACGTGATCAACGTGCAGGCGCGGCGAATCGAGGCGATCGAGCCGCAGGCGGGCGCCGACGCCATCGAGAGCCACGATTTTCACTAGCATGTCTACTGAACGCCGCCGGCTCGGGCTCCCGTCGATGATCCCCGCATCCCCGCTTTCGCTACAACCGCGCAAGAGGCCATGCGTGGCCGAATCGCTGCTGGCCGGTCGAGTTCCTGCGCGGCGAATAGGAGGCAGAAGCCTCGGGCGATTGACAATCGGGACCTGTGGCCGGAATATAGATGCAGGTGCGGTAGCGCAATCTCTCGCTTTATCGCTCTGAAGAACTATGACGGTCTACCACTGGCTCGGCGTCGCGCTGAGCGTCCTGGTGTTTGGGGTCCTCCTCGTGGGGGGATTCGTGGCGATTCGCCGCCGTTTCCGCGTCAGGTCGTCCGCCAAAGAGAGCTGGCTCACCGATCAGATGATCCAGCAGATCATAGAGGTAGGGGCCTTGAGCGACGGGCAGGTCCCCGAGGAAGCTCTCGACATGGAGGAGATCGCCAGGGAAGAGGAACGGTTCTGGTCCGAAACCTGGGATGAGCCCGAGCATTACTGGGAATGACGCTCGGCTTGCTCGGACAGCTAGCCGTCCAGGACCTCGAAGATCTCCTCGTCATCTGGGAACCGTCCAACGCGGTGCTTCGAGAATAACAGCTCACCCTCTCGGCGCACCTCGAACGCGCCGCCGCTGCCCTTTATGAGCTCCACGTCGATCTCGTCGTAGCGATTACGTAGCTGCTCCGCCAACCTGGCGGCTCGGGGCTCGTAATTTCAAACGACGCAGTATTCGATACTTACATGCATGGTCACTTCCGGGTAAAATGGCCGCTCAGCCCACGTTCTGTTGACCCTTGGCGCGAGCAGGTCTAATTTTGAGCCGCGGTCTTCCACCGTCGCAAGCTGTGCGGCTCACCACCGAGTGCGGTCGGCTAGACCGGTATCGTACTAATTTGGTGCACGGGTATCAATGTAATGCTTGAACTCCTAAAGAGAATCTTCGGTGGCTCGCGCCGGTACCAGGGCCGCGGTGACTCGGCTTCGGTTGTCGGGGGTGAAGATCTCGACCGCATCGAGCAGGAGCTCGAGAGGGTCGGCTCTGGCCGTGAGGCCGCGCGGCTGTCCAACCGGGCAGGCGATCTGTACCTCCTCAAAGGGGACCGGCAGAACGCCCTGAAGCGATACGGCGATGCGATCGACGCCTATCTGCAGTCGGGCGAGTACGATAACGCCATGGCCGTGTGCCGGAAGATCATCCGCGTGGTGCCTGAGGTGATCCGCACACGGCGTACTCTGGCCTGGTTGTGCCTGGGAAAGGGCTTCCTCGAGATCGCCCGGGAGCACATCGATGCCTACACGAGCGCATCGATCGATGCTGACCTGGAACCGCTCGCCGTCCAGCACCTCCTGCTGATGGCTCAGTACATCGACCGGGAGGATTTCCGCGAATTCCTCGCGCTGAAGCTCATCGAGCTGGGCGACAAAGACGCCGCCGACCGGGTGCGGGAAGGCAGGGCCGAGGAAAGAGTCCGGGCTGCGGGTTGGTCGCCCGTCGTCTTCGCGGCCATGCTGACGCCCGAGGAATTGCGCCAGGCCGCGCAGGAGGGGATCGAGATCAAAGCGCCAACGGAAGAAGCGACCGCCGCCGAACACTTCAACAGCCTGCTCATCGATCCGGAGACAGGTTCGGTGAAGTCCCCTCCACCTGGCGGCGTGAAGGACGACGGCTAGCCCCGGTCGGCCCGCTCGCCCGGCCCTTCCAAGCTACAAGTCTACCGCCTGCGGCTCCGTTACCGCGCTCTGGTGCGCTATGAGCGCGAGATTCCTATAATGGTCGATGATGGATGGGCACAGTGAGCTTCGCGCTGAGGTCCTGCACTTCATCGAGCGTGGCGTCATGGCTCCACCCGATGAGGGGACGTTCGAGCGCCTGGCGCTTGCTGCCTTCGAGTACCAGTTCGCCGAAAACGAGCCGTACAGGCGGTTCTGCGAGCGCCGGAACCTAATTCCCGGCTCGGTCAGCCGCTGGACCGGCATACCGACGGTGCCGACGGCGGCCTTCAAGGAGGCTGCGCTCATCTGTGGCGACCCGGTCGAGGCCGAGATCGTGTTTCTGACCAGCGGTACCAGTCAGGGTCCCCAACGGCGCGGCGCCCATTACGTCCGCGATCTGGCGCTGTACCGGGCTGCAGCGCTTCCGAACTTCCAGGCGCACCTCTTGCCCGATGCGGCACCCATGAAAACTCTTGTTCTCGGCCCCCCCGCCGCTCTCGCGCCGGATTCCTCTCTCTCCTGGATGCTCGAACAAGTCCGTCTGGAGTTCGGCACCCCGGACAGCGCTCACTTCGTGGACCGGGGTGGACTCAGACTCGACGCGCTCTTGTCGCAACTGGCGGAGAGCGAATCGGGCGAGAAGCCTGTCTTGATCCTGGGCACCGCGGCCGCGTTCACACATCTGTTGGCGGGAATCGCCGGGCGCGGGCGTCGGTTCCGGCTTCCGATCGGATCTCGCCTTATGGAGACCGGCGGTTTCAAGCGGCAACGGCGGGAGCTTGCGCGGGAAGAATTCTACGCCATGCTGACCGACCGCCTTGGGATCCCGGAGATGTATTGCGTTTCCGAGTACGGCATGACGGAGATGTGCTCGCAGTTCTATGACAACGTGTTGCGCGAGCGAGCCCTTGGACGGAACCCTGCGTGGCGCTACAAGGTTGTGCCGCCCTGGGTGCGTACGCGCGTTGTAGACGCGGAATCGCTGCAACCGCTGCCCGCCGGACGGATCGGCCTGTTGCGCCACTACGACCTGGCCAACCTCGATTCGGTGGTGGCGATTCAGACTGATGACCTCGGGATAGCGAGCCGGTATGGATTCGAAATACTGGGGCGTGCCGCGGGCGCCGAGCTTCGCGGGTGCTCCATCGCCATGGACCAATGGCTGACGGCACAACGCTGAGCGGTTACTGGTTGCCAGAGCTCCCCGGCCTGGAGCTCGAGGTACATGAGCGAGCTTTCGGTCCAGGGCACGTGCCGCTGCGCATTCCCACCCTCACGCCGCACACCGTGAGGGAGATCCTCGTCGCTCTCAAAGGCAGCCGGGCGGAGTTTCTCGCCGGGCGTCCGGTGGCTGACATCCTCACCGCGATCGACGCTGCGGCTCGCCGGCTCACTGAGCCGGGCGAGGAGCTTTACGACGAGCTGGTTTCGACCTTGCCCGATCTCACGGGCTACTCGAAGCGGATGATCGAGATCGGGTTGGAGCGGATGGGTGCCGGCTGGACGGCAGATGCCTTGCGTGGGGCGCTGGACGGCGAGTTCGGTTCGCTGGATGTGCTCGATGACTTCCGGCCCCGTAAGCCGCGAGGCTTTCAGCGGGCCTTCGGCGCCGCGCTGACCGTCCACATCTTCAGCGGCAATATCCCGGGCGTGTCGGTAACCAGCCTTATCCGTGGGCTGTGCGTGAAGTCGGCGGGCTTCGGCAAGACGGCCGCGGGTGAGCCCTACTTCGCTGTTTGCTTCGCCCGGGCGTTGGCCGCGGAAGCCCCGGAAATCGCGAGTTGCCTCGCCGTCAGCTATTGGCCGGGTGGGTCGGAGGATCTGGAAGCAGTGGCGTTCTCGGAAGCGGGAGCCGTGATCGCTTACGGTGGTGACGAGGCGGTGAGCCAAGTCGGTTGCCGTGTTCCGCCGGGTGTGCGCTTCATCGGCTACCCGAACCGGATCGGAGCCGCGCTGGTAGCCAACAGTGCGCTCAGCCGGGCGGGCGTGCCGCTGCTGGCCCGGAACGCGGCCTTAGACGTAGTGATGTTCGATCAGCAGGGGTGCGTCTCACCCCACACGATCTACGTGCAGAGAAGTGGTGAGATCGAGCCTCTCGAGTTCGCCAACGAGCTGGCCGCCGCGTTGCACGATCTGTCCGCTGAGATCCCGCGGGGTACATTGGCCCCCGGCGAGTCCTCGCTCATCCACCAACTGCGGGCGCAGGCGGAGATGCGAGGCGCCACCGTGCTGGCCAGCGAACGTGGCACCGAGTGGACGGTGATCGCGGAGGATCGAGTGGAGTTCGAGCCGTCGCCGCTCAATCGCGTGATCCAGGTGCGGCCGGTCGACGATCTGTCGGAGGCGGTGTCGGCGCTGGGACAGGTGGGTAGCCGCCTACAGACGGTGGCGATCGCGGCCGAGCCGAATGAGGTGAGATCACTGGCGGCGCGGCTGGGTGCGGTCGGCGCCACCCGCCTGGTCAGGGTAGGGGAAGCCGCGTGGCCGGCGCCCCACTGGCATCAAGACGGACGATTCCAATTCATGGATCTCGTCCGCTTTGTCGATCTGGAAGCGGACTAAAATCGAGATGGCCGTGGGGCTATTCAGCCGGGCGGTGGCCGGGCGCCTGTGCTTCGATTCTCCCCAGTCGCACGAGTACCGTGCCGCCCAGAATGGCGCCCGCACCGGCCAGCTGCGGCGCGGTCGGGACTTCGCCCAGCGTCAGCCAGGCGATGATCAGCGCGACCACCGGGATGAAGTTGGAATAGACAGCGGTGCGGGTGCTGCCGATCTGGTGGATGCTGTAGTACCAGATGAAGTAGGCCAGGGCGATGGCGAAGGCGCCGCTATACAGTAGCGCCAACCAGGACACGGGGCGAACGGAAGACCAGTCCTGTGCCAGAAAGGCGGGCGCGGAGACGACGAGGAGCCCTACTCCACCGATCCACATCGTGACAGCGGTGACGGGCAGCGCTCCGTAGCGGCGCACGAGCGGAGCGGAGCCGACCGTGTAGGCTGACCAGGCCGCGGCAGCCGCCAGGGTGGCCAGGTCGCCGCGCACCGTTACGGCGCTGAAGCTTATCGCCTGAGCGCCTCCCCAAACGACGAATAAGATACCTACCAGGGATAGGATCACACCCGCCAGGACCATCGGCCCGATCCGCTCCTGCCGGAACAGAACGGAGAGCAAGGTTGTGAATACCGGTGTGGTCGCCAGCATCAGGCTGGCGTTTCCGGCCAGCGTCCAATCGATGCCATAGACAAAGAGAACCTGATAGACGGTGTTGCCGAGGATTCCGAGTCCTATGAGTGCCGGCCAGTGGCGCCGGTCCATCGACGCCCAGCGACCCCCGAAACTGACGCTGAGCCAGAGGAGGATCGAGGCGACCGTGAAGCGCAGGCCGTTGAAGGCCAGGGGAGACATATCGCGCAGGGCGAACTTGACCACCGAGAAGTTCGAGGCCCAGATGAACACCAGCGCGGCCAGGGCGAGGTAGGTCACGCCATGGGATGAGTGCAGATGGTCTGACTGTCGCTGCGTCACTGCCGGTCCGATATTATGTCGCCTATGGGTGATCTTACGGAAACGAGTCCTTACGATGTTCAGGCGCTTCGAGGCTCGGAGTTTCCCTGGATCGAAGAGCAGGGCGCCGTCTACCTGAACTCCGCCTCGACCGGGCCGCTCCCGGAGCGGACACGCCGGGCCATCGTGGAGCTCGCCGCCCGGATGTGCTCTCCGGACTACGATCTGTATGACGATCACCTGGATGTGCCGGCCCGCTCCCGGGAACTCTGCGCCGAGCTGATCGGGGCACGCCCGGACGAGATCGCGATCGGCGCCAACACCAGTTTCGGCCTCAACCTGGCCGCCACGGCCCTGCCTCTCGAGCCTGGTGACCGCGTATTGCTGCTCGATGGCGAGTTCCCGGCCGCCGTGTACCCGTGGCTGAACATGGAGCGCCGGGGTATCCAGCTCGAGTGGATTCCCAGGGACGAGCGCGGGCTGCCCAACGAGGAAGCGGCGCTTGAACGAATCGCCCGCGGCGACGTACGCGTGTTCTCCGCTTCCTCCGTCAGCTTCTCTGCGGGGTACCGGCTCGATCTGGAGGCGGTCTCGCACGAGTGTCAGAGGCACGGAACCTACCTCGTGGTCGATGGAATACAAGCGCTGGGTGTCGTACCCTTCGACGTCACAACTACGCCGGTCGACATACTCGCCTGCGGCGGGCAGAAGTGGCTGCTCAGCCCGGCAGGCTCGGGCTTCGCGTACGTGCGCCGCGAGTTGCTCGACCGGCTCAGTCCCGTCACGGTCGGCTGGCTGGGCTTCGAGCCTGCGCAGCATTTCGGCGATCTGCTGAATTACGCGCTGGAGCCTCTCGACAGCGCGCGGCGCTTTGAGCTGGGCTCGTTCGCCTTCTCGGACTTGAACGCGCTGAACCACTCGCTGTCGTTGCTCCTGGAGCTGGATGTCGCCCGTATCGAGCAGCATGTACGCTCCGTCCAGCAGCCCTTGATAGATTGGGTTGAAGCACGTCAGGATATGGAGTGGGTGAGTGACTTGAGCCTGAAGCGTCGCTCCGGCATACTCGCCTTCCGGGTGGACGATCCAGAGACGATCAACGAGCATCTCCGCATCGCCGGCATCACGGTCTCCGCGCGAGAGGGCGCGGTGAGGGTCGCCACCCACTGCTTCAATTGCCGGGAGGAGATCGAGAACATGATCTCGGTTCTGCAGAGAGCATGAGCGCCATGCAGGCGATCGTACGAACGGCTCTGGCGCCTGTGAGGGCCGCACCCGGGAACCGGGCCGAGCTGGTATCACAGGAGCCACTGGGCGCCATCCTCGATCTGCTCGAGCGGACGGGCGAGTGGGCGCACTGCCGGGGTGAGGACGGCTATGAGGGTTGGCTGAGCGTCGGTGGGCTGGTGCTGTGTGGTGCCGGGGAAGCCGAGGCGTGGTGGGACAACGCGGGCGGCAAGCCCGCCGTGGCCCTGGACGCGACGGTGGCCGACGATGCCGGGCGCCCCCTGGTGCGGCTTCCCTGGGGTGCACGAGTCGCTGTGGACGGCCCGGTCGCGCGCCTACCGGACGGAAGGACGGGGGCGTTGGCGGAGGGGCGCTGGATCATTTGGGAGGAACTGGGCGCCCGCTTTCCCCAGGAGGGTGCGGCCGCGGCGAAGACGGCTCGAGAGTGGATGGGCGTACCCTATGTCTGGGGCGGCCGAACCCGATGGGGCGCCGACTGCTCCGGGTTCGTGCAGGCGGTTTACCGTTTGCACGGCTTCCTGCTGCCTCGCGACAGCTACCAACAGGCCGAGATCGGCGAGCCGATCGATGCCGGCATCAGGTTCGAAGGCCTGGAGGCGGGAGACCTCCTTTTCTTTCGAGCCGACAATTCAACGCGCGTCGTCCACGTCGCGCTCTCGCTGGATGGCCCGTTGATCCTGCACGCGGCCGAGGCCAACGGCTGCATACAGGAAGACGATCTGGCGGGCGAGTCGGACCTGGCACGCTCTCTTGCGAAACGCATGGTAGGAGTGAGGCGGCTGTTCTGGCTCAGCTAGCCGGAACGATTCGTTCAGTGCTGTAGACCGACAACCCGATAGCCGCTGTCGCTCCCATCCCAACGGAGGTAGATGGCGGCTTCGCGCTTCACGGGCTTCCCATCTCGCTCCACCTCGACCCGCAACGTAGCGGTCGCCTCGGGATCGCCCAGCCCGGGCAGCCCTTTATCCAGTCCCTCGAGCGCGATGCGCAGAGACTGTCGCTCACCGGGATCAGCGGTATGCTCTCCGGCTGCTTCTACTCCCTGGTAGACATCTTTGAATTTCCACGAATAGCGTGTCTGCCCGGCCGTCCACACGCCCGCCGCTATCCCCAGATCGTCGAACGATACTTCCAATTCTGACACCTCGGAGTTTGGGAAGCGCGTATCCGGACGCTCGATCGGAGTAACCTTCGCGTACCAGTAGGCGATGATCTTGTCCCGTCGACTCATGAGGATCTCGGCCAGTATTTCGTTCGCTTCCTGGACGGGAAGCGCCCCCTCGTTTACGGCCGCGCGGATCTGCTCATCGCTGAACGCGGCCACCAGCTTGGCCCCCCAGTAACCGTCGGCGGCGGTGGCCCGGTCGAACGCTCCATTCGGCCAGTTGGGTCGCCATTTACCCGGTTCGAAGCTCTCGTTCGGGATCCAGCCGATCGACGGGTGCAGCACCTCGAACTCCTGATCCTCCCAGCCCTGCTTGTAGAATCCCAGCGTGAGCACGCGGGCCAGGGAAGGCCAGAAGTCGAAGTTGTATTCGCTTCCTTCCCTCGGTTGGTGAGGCCGGATCGTGCCGCTCCCCAGCGTGGCGGCGAAGTCGATTAGATAATGCCGGACATAGCCCGGCGGATCGATCCAGACGTCGAGCGTGTTGGCGAAACGCATGTCCACGTGGTTCAGCCATGACGACATGACGTAGAGGCCGCGCAGCTCGCGCCGATACTCGTGGTAGTAGTAATCGTTCGCATCGTCGCCGCGCGCGCCGGAGAAGTAGAAGGGACCCAGGGGACGGCCGGGCACGAACTTGCTGGCCAGAGCCAGGTAGCGGCCATCGGGCAGCGAATCCGTGAGCGACAGGATGCGACGGATGTCGTCCCGGGTCATCTTCCGCTTCACGAAGTCCACCGTGATCTCGGCTTCCGGGTCCACGACCAGTTGCGACGGGTCGAACACCACGATGTAATCTTCGGGAACGTAGTAGCCCGCCGCGTAGAAGAGCCGTGACGAGATCACGTCTGCGGCGCTGGCCAGATGCAGGTTGCCCTTCGGGTCGAACTTGAAGAGGAACGTGGTCCCGTTGGCATCACGAACGGTAAAGCCCGGCGAGATGCCGGCCGCCTTGCCGTCGATGACCGTGAGCGCGCGGCTCGTGTCAGGCGCGACGGTGGTCGGGCCTCTGGCCACATCCTCCGGCGTCATGCCGCGCAGGTCGATACGGTGCTCGAACCAGGTCGAGTTCACCACGTCGTCGAAGCGTGTCACGTTCGTCGCCTCGTGCTGTTCGCCCAGCCACCGCCTCAGACTGAAGCCGTAACCGATCTGACCGCCAACCGAGATCTTCAACAGCCGGGTGATTTCCTTGGGTTCCCTTTCCTTCGGCTGCAGGCTCGGCAGCGTGTCGACGTAGGCGATCGGCTCGAGCGGCATCCGCACCGTGCTTCTCGATGATCCACACGCGGCTTGCGCGACCACGGCCGTCAGTATGACTGGGATCCGGCATCTTGCTGCGAGGTCGTTCCAGCCAGTCGCCACCATCTTCAGTACGCCGTCTCGAACTTGACGCGGAAACGCAGTTCCTCTTTCCCGAAAGCCATGTAGGTGACGAAGCGGCCTCCCCGGCTGGTGACGATGCGCCAGCCGAAGCCGTAGCTCCTCACCGTGTTCCCCAGACTGATACTCGTGACGCGTGAATTGACCGCGCCGATGTCGAACAGGAAGAATGCCTCCACCCGCGAGCGGCCCTGCAGTTCCCGCCAGACCTCGTAGCGCCACTCGGTCATCAGCGCCGCCATCGCCAGGTCGCGGAAGCGGTCCTGATTCAGAGAACGGGCGCCGTCTTCGCTGCCCAGCCTGGCCAGGTGGTAGAACGGCACGCCCTGGCCGCCGTCGGGCCGGTTCTCCTGCGCCAGGAACTGGAAGGCGAACTGCTGCCTGCGGTTCAGCGGGACGTACCCCCTCAGGATCAGGTCGAAGCGGTGGAAGTCGGAGTCGGTCGCGTCGACGCCCCGGAAAACAGTCGAGCCGAGCTGGAGGGAAAAGCCTCGTTCCTGAAAGCCGGACTGGCGCGTGAAGTCAAGCGCCAGCGAGGCCGTGCCGGTCGCGTACTTGACCCGCTCGTCAACCCCGTACAGCGAGTCGAAGGCGGAGTCCGCCTGCATGTCCGGCGCCCGGCCTTTGCTGCGCCCAACCCGGTTGTCCTCGTAGGCCGCATTCAGGAAGAGGCGCACCAGCGCCACCCGGCTGCCCGCGAAGACCGCTGCCTGCTGCTGGTCCCACAGGTAGTCGCTGAGCGCCGACTTCGGCGCGTCCGGACCTGTGCCCCAAAAATGCGGGGCGGCGTTGCGCCGGAACGTGTAGCTCGCCTCGAGGAAGCGGCCCGTTTGACTATCGAAACGCAGGCCCGCCTGGTACCGCTGCGACGTGCGGATCGAGAACGCGGCGTCGAAGAACAACGGGCTGGCTCCCCCATACGCCAAGCGGGCGGTGATGCCGCTTCGTGGTCCGATCGTGCCGAGACCCGGCCGGAACCCGGCGTCCAGCATGGCCTGGACGAACGGCGGGAGACCCTGTGTCTCCGGGGTGACCAGCAAACCGGCCAGCTCCGCCAGTCCGATGCCCACCGCCCGGAGGGGCAAGACCAGGATGCGAAAAGGAAGCGCAACGGCATCGACCACGTCGAACGACGGTCGCCGCGGCGGCCTTTCCAGAGAGGCACGGATCGAGTCGGCGATCTCCGGTGACACCGGGCCGGCGCTATCGCCCGGCACCGATGCGGCGCTCCTGTCCTGCGCCCAGGCCGACGGGCCGAGAATGAGCAGCGCCGGGAGGATGAGAAGAGTCGCTGCACAGGCCCGCCCGAGATGTCGGTGCGTCTTCAGTCTTCCCGCTCTTTCAGTATTCGTTTGAGGGCTTCCCGGTCCTGCGCGTCGCCGAAAAGCGTGGCCCCGGTGGTCATGAGATCGGACACCACCTCATCCAACGATCTCAATGACTTCTCCCGCTGATACTCGCTCACATCGCCGATGAACGGCCACAACTTCTTGCGAACATCAGGCGGTAGCACTTGCTCGAGGTACTCGAGAGAAAAACTCTCGAGCCTCTCGTCGTCAAGCACGATACCATGGAACGCCGCTCGAACCACTTCGGGTTCCAGGACCAGGCTGAGCAGGCGAAACGTATGCTCCAGGCTCAGCTCGCCCCGAACACCGATACGCTTGGAAACGAGCGCGTCATCATCGGGCTCATCATCGAGAAGGTTCTGCATTTCCCAGACGGGCCGGCCGCGGCTGACTTCCGATCTGATCGCTTCCCAAACCAGCGATTCCGACGCGCGCTCCGACCGGGGCAGGCTGCGCCTCCTACGACGTACCAGCGCGATCGCCGCACGATAACGTACCTCGAAGCGGTCGGCGTCGAGCGCGTCGAGCAGCGCGTCGTCCGCCTCGACACTGCCGATCCGCGCCAGCACGCGCGGTATCCGGCGCCGGATAACGAAGTCGGTGTCCTCATCGGACAGCAGCGCGGCCAGGTGCGGCACCGCGGACTCCCCGGCGGTCATGAAGGCCAGGATTGCCCGATCGAACAGCCCATCGCGGGCCAGCAGGCGCGAGAGCTCGGGGAAATGGCGTTCTTCCCAGTCCACTGTCTCTTCGAGCGTCCTTGCAACGGTCGCGAGGTCCGCCGACCTGAGCCGCGCCAGGAGCCCGTCGGCACCCGGCCCCTCTTCAACGGCCGGCAGATCCAAACCGGCTTCGTCGCCCGCGATGGGCGTCTCCTCCACACCGATCAGGGACCGGATATCGAGGCGCGTGAACGTCCCGCTCAACAGATCCCTGCCCTCGAGGCGAGCGGCGGCGGCGGCGACTGTCTGCAACTGCTCCGTGACGGTGCTGAAGTACTGGCGACCCATGCGCCGGCTGAGGACGAGCAACGCGACCGACAGCACGATGATGAATCCCGACAGGTAGCGGGAGGGAAATCCGGACAGCGTCACCCAGAGGAGAACAATGCCTGCTCCCAGGCCCTCTCCCACCGAGTCCACCACCGAGTCGATGAAGGTCTTGGTCTTGCGCCGCAGCAGCGAGGGCACCGGAACGTACAGGACCTCGAGCGCAGAGCGATAGAGGGACTTCCGCAGTGATGCGTCTGCGCCGCGTACCGCGACGACCAGGATCAGGCTCGGCACGATGAGCATGCCGACGGAGCCAAGCAGCAATGTGAGCGGCAATAGAGCGAGGCTCCACGCCACGCCCGCCAGAGCAAGAAAGCGGGCTACTACAACGAGCTGGATGAGAAGCGCCACACCGCCCGTCCAGCCGTAGAAGGCGCCGAAGAAACTGGTGAGGCCCTCTCTTGTGGTGAAGTGCGCCTGGGCCAGTTCCTTGAACTGGTAGTCGAGCAGGGTGGTCGCTATGCCCACCGTGAAGACGATGGCGGCGATTGCCCGCAAGTGTGGCGACCGCCAGACGGCGCCGCAGCTCTCCGTCAGCGGCGATTTTTCAGCGCCCTCATCTTTGGATCTGTGTATGATCTCTAGCTTGGGGAGGAGAAGCTGGGTGAAGGCGAAGAGAAGGATCAGCCCGATGAGCGCCAGGATCAACCAGCCCAGGTCGACTTCGCGCGTGAGCCAGATCAACAGGCTGCCCATCACCATCGCGCCAGCCGTCCCACCGGCGCCGATGAGGCCGAAGAGGCGCTTAGCCCCGCGGATGGGAAAGTACTCCGACGTCACGACCCAAAAACCGGAGGTGATGAGCAGGGTCCCGATAGCTGTCCAGAGATAGAAAAGCACGACCGCAACGTCCCGATGGGCGGCCGACGTGGACTGAGTCGCAAAGGGCCAGAGCGCTGCGAGCCCCGCACCCAGAACGAGAAGAACTGCCGTGAGGACTTTCGTGGGAGAATGCCGGGCCAGGGTCCGCGCGAGGACGCCCACCGTCGGCACGCTCAGCACGGCTACCGCCACAGTGATGTAAGGCAGGGTCTCTACGTCGAACGACGTCAGGTAGAATGCCTCGCGCAGCGAGCGCGCCAGGATGAGGAAGGCCATGACGAGAAACGCCCCCAGGAACGAGAGCGTGACGGTGCGCACTTCGTTGGGGCGAACATCGAACCAGACGGCGATCCTCTCGAGCAGGTTCACCGGTCGCCGCTCGTACCGCTCACAAGGTCGGAGCAGCTACGGCGCTTCAAGCGGTGGGCTCCGCCATGGTCCGTGTGAGTCTGACACCCTCTCCCGATGTCTCCTCGCCGAAGAAGCACTCGCAGTCGTGCGGGTTCTCGCCGAGGATGCCGTGAAGGTCCCACCACTCCTCGGCCCTGGCGCGCGACCAGGGCTCGGTGAGCGGCACGGCTTCCAGCGCCGCTTCCACCTCTCCGGCCGTCTGGTATCGGTCGCCCGGCTTCTTCTCGAGGCACTTCATCACGATAGCCTCCAACTCGGGCGGAATCGGAACCTCGCCGACCTCTGACGGCCTTTTCGGCACCGTCTTCACGTGGTCGATCACGATCTCGACGCTCGATTCGGCCGTGAACGGCGGCTGCCCGGTGAGCATCCAGTAGGCCACGCCACCCAGGCAGTAGAGATCGGCCCGGCCGTCGACCTGCTCGCTCCCGTAAACGGTCTCGGGCGCCAGATAGCGGGGCGTCCCGAACAGGAAGCCGCTCTTGGTGATCGCGCTCGCCGTGTCCGACGCGATCCGCTTGGCGAGACCGAAGTCGAGGATTTTCACGAAGTCGTAGAGCAGACCGCGGCGCGTGAGGAAGATGTTCGAGGGCTTGATGTCGCGGTGGATGATGTCGCGGTAGTGGGCTTCCGCCAGCGAACCGCAAGCCTGCTTCAGGATGTAGACGGCCCGGGCGGGCTCAACCGGTCCGAAGCGCTCGACGAGTTCCTGCAGGTCCAGGCCTTCCAGGTACTCCATCGCGTAGTACAGACTATTCCCCGATGTTCGTCCGACATCGTAGATCGTGATCGTGTTCGGATGCGTCAGCGTAGACGACAGCTTGATCTCGCGCTCGAAGCGGGCGAGCGCCGTACTCTGGTCGGCGCCGTCCGGGTGCATGACCTTCAAGGCCGTCGGCCGGCACATGAGCGAGTGCTGGGCGAAAAAAACCTGCCCCATGCCGCCCTTGCCGATCTCCTCGTGGATCAGGTACTTGCCCAGCCGGTCGGCCCGGTGAGCAGTCTTGCGCAGGCTGTAGAGCGTGCCGCTCACCACGGCGGAAGCGCCACCCAACATAGCGACGCCCGTGACGCCCCAGATGGTGTGATTGCGAAACGCTTCGAACCCGCCTCGCTCCGCCCAGAAAGGTTGGGCCTCGGGCACTAGCGTGTAAAGAAGAACCTCCATCAACAGGAACCAGATCGTTGCCGTCGCCGCAAGAGCTATCTGGTAGGCTGGCCGCCAGGGGATGAACGCGGCCGACAGGAATAGCAGGAGCGAGACCCCGAAATACACATTTCTGGCGGGCGCGAGGGCGATGTCGCCGTAGATGGACAGAACGATGTTGAAGCCGATCGTCCCGAAGGCGATGGCGTACAGATGCCTCTGGCTATCCTTAGCCAGGTAGAGCAATCCGAGGGCCACCAGGAATGAGACGGCGTGCGCGGCTGCTCTGGTGGCGTCCCTGAGGCGGACCAAACCGCTCGCGAGCTGGGGGTCTGCGGTCGGTACTAGCAGGCTCACGACGAATGCTATGAGGCTGATCCCGAGGCCGGTCAGGAACAGCACACGGCAGAGCTTCCACACTTGCTCGCGCTGCTCGTCCTCGAAGGAGCCACCGGTCAGAAAGCGACTGGAGATAGCCAGCTCGCTCATCGCTGCTGAGTTTGGCATAACCTAGAATGTATATCCGATGGCCAGCGGCCGGTCTACACCCGAGTCGTTCCAACCGTATGCGTGGCGTGGGGTACTGGACTCAGGGCTCGTAGATGAAACGGGAGACCCCTCTGTTGGATAACCCTTTCTCGTCCGGTCCCGGCTCTTCGAAGGCGGGAGGCGTCTCGGTCGCCAGCCCGTGCAGGCTCCACCACGCACGGGCCTTCTGATGGCTCCAGGGCTCCTCGTTGGGCACGGTGCGCAGTGCGCTCTCGAGGGCCGCGGCGCTTGGATATCGGTCTTCCGGGTTCTTCTCCAGGCACTTCAGCACGATCTCGTCGAGCTCGGCCGGGATCGGTAGCTCGGACACCTGGGAAGGCGGAGCGGGGGTCGCCTTGAGGTGATCGATCATCAACTCCGCGCTCGAGGCGGCATCGAACGGCGGTCGCCCTGTCAGCATGAAATAGGCGACGGCTCCCAGGCAGTAGATGTCCGAGCGCGCGTCGATGCGCTCGGCGCCCTTAATGGCTTCGGGTGAGATGTAGCGTGGGGTCCCGAGCGCGACTCCCGTCCTGGTCAGGCTCACCGCTTCTTCGGCGGTTATCTGCTTGGCCAGTCCGAAGTCGAGGACCTTGGCGAAGTCGTAGAGGCCGCCGCGGTGGGTGAGGAAGATGTTCGAGGGCTTGATGTCGCGATGCACGATGCCCCGGTCATGTGCTTCAGCCAGAGCGCTGCACGCCTGGGTGAGGATGAACACAGTACGAGCAGGAGTGAGTGGTCCGAATCGGTCGACCAGCTTTTGCAGGTCCAGCCCGTCCAGATACTCCATCACGTAGTAGAACTTGTTGTCGGGAGTGTGACCGAAGTCGTATATCGTGATCGTGTTCGGATGTGTAAGCGTCGCCGACAACTGGACTTCCCGCTCGAATCGCTGTATCGCCGCCTGCTGCTCCTCTCCCGCCACTTGCATGACTTTGACGGCGGTGGGCCGGCGAATCAGCGCGTGTCTGGCCCGGTAGACCTGACCCATGCCGCCTTGCCCTAGTTCCGCCTCGACGATGTAGTTGCCGAGCCGTTCCGCCTCGTGAGCCGTTCGACGCAGGCTGTAAAGCGTCCGGCTGGCCACGTGAGCGACGAGACCTAGAATAGTGATGCCCGTGATGCCGAGAATCAGCTGGTCGCGCAGTGCCGTCGCACCTCCGATTCCTGCGACGCGTCCGAGCTCCGCCCAATACTCTTGCGCTTCCGGAACGAAGGCGTACGTCAGCAGCGAGGAGAGGACGAAGGCGAGCAGGGCCGCGACGCCCAGCAAGATCGGATAGCGAGCCGGGGACGGGATGAACACCGCATAACCGAAAAGGGTGAGCGAGACGGCCAGGTACGGCTCTTCGGACGGTGCGATAGACGCCAGCAGGGCGACGGCCAGGACCAGATTGACCGCTATGACCCAGAAGGCCAGCAGCTGGAATCGGCGAGCCGTTCCGTGGAAGACATAGGTGAGGCCGAGCGCGATCAGAAAAGTAGCGAGATGCACGAGCCGGATCCCGTGCTGCCAGGGCGCCAGCCCGCCCTCCAAGGCGGCAGGTGGGCCTACGAGGAATCTGTCGACCGCGGCCGAGACGGCGACGACCACGACGACGATCGCCAGTATCAGCCGGGTTCTCTGTCGGAGCAGGTCCCGCAGCTCCTGCTCGAACGAGCCGCGGCTGGCACTGGTCAAAGAGGGCGGTATTTCGATCGCATGCCTATCGTCCATCACATCTCGCTCGGTAGCTGAATCCGTTGCCGCAGCCTAACAAACTTGTGCCTTTGGGCTGGGAGCTTAGCTTTTCCTGTGAATCGAACTCATTATGCCGATGTGGCCCACGGACTTCAAGCTGTGTCTGAAGACGCTCATCCAGCACGGCGCCCGGGTGGAAAGTGGTTGCCGTGACGTGTTGTTATAGCTGTAGTGAAAGGTCAGAAAAGAATGAAGGTCATGATCCGTTTCGCACTGTTGTTCGTGTTGTCCCTGGCCGCGGCGTTGCCGGCGGAGCTGGCCGCACAGCGTTCTGGCGATCTGTCCGGCCTGAAAGACCTGAGCGAGTACTTCCAGGCACTAGCGGAGCGGGTTAGCCCAGCGGTGGTGCAGATTCTGGCGACGGGCTATCAGCCGCTTCAGCAAGGCGACGCGCCGGGTACCGGGTTGTTGACGCGGCGGCAGGTGGGAGGGTCGGGCGTCATCCTGGATCCGAACGGCTACATCATCACCAACCTGCACGTGGTTGATGGCGCCGGCCGCATTCGGGTACGGCTTCCCATCCCGGTGGCTGAAGAGTTCCCGGGACAGTCGATTCTGAGGCCACAGGGAAGGGTGGTCGGGGCGCAGATCGTCGGCACCGACCGCGAGACCGATCTCGCGGTGTTGAGGGTCCAGGAGACCGGGTTACCGTATCTCGACCTGGGGGATTCGGACGACGTGAGAACGGGTCAGCTCGTCTTCGCGTTTGGTAGTCCTCTCGGTCTCGAGAACTCGGTGACGATGGGGATCGTGAGTGCCGTGGCGAGGCAGCTCAGGGTGGAAGACCTGATGATCTACATCCAGACAGACGCGCCGATCAATCCCGGGAACAGCGGCGGCCCACTCGTCAGCGCTGACGGTCGCGTGGTAGGGATCAACACTCTCATCCTCTCACAGGGCGGTGGAAGTGAGGGGATCGGTTTCGCGGCACCCAGCAACATCGTTCGCAACGTATACGAGCAGATCAAACTGACGGGATACGTACGGCGCGGTGAGATCGGCGTGCACGCCCAGACCATCACGCCCACGCTCGCAGGGGGGCTCGGGCTCAACCGTGATTGGGGCGCCGTGATCGGCGATGTGTACCCCGGCAGTCCTGCGGAACAAGCTGGCCTGCAGATTGGCGACATCATCCTGTCGGTCGAAGGGAAGGTGATGGAGAACGGCCGCCAGTTCCACGTCAACCTGTACGGCCGCCCGGTGGGCCAGCGGGTCGGCATCGAGGTGCTCCGGGTTGGGCAGATGCTCAAGTTCCAGGTCCCGGTCTACGAGCGGTCCGATGATACGAACCGGTTTTCGTTCATGGTCAGCCCGGACGAGAACCTGGTACCGCGCTTGGGAATCCTGGCGATCGATTTGACCCCACAGGCGGTGGCTCTATTGCCCGGGCTCCGCGCCCGTTCAGGAGTGGTCGTTGCCGCCCGTTCACCCGATGCGATCTACGGGCGCGTGGCGCTCGCGCCGGGGGACGTCATACACGCGCTAAACGGCAAGCCGATCACCAGCCTGGCACAGTTGCGCAAGGCTATCGAGAGCATCGGCGTCGGCCAGCCGGTGGTGTTGCAGGTAGAGCGCCGGGGCCGCCTCGAGTACATAGCGTTCGAGATAGAGTAGTAGCTGGCAGCGCAGGGTGGCACAGCGGCAGGCGCCGCAGCCTGCCGCCACGTGTTGCGTCCATCTCCACTTCCGGGAGGTCAGTATGGAACAGGTCAGTCTCGTCTCGCTGTGGTTGCCGGTGCTGCTCTCCGCGGTGATCGTCTTCTTCGCGGCCGTCATCGCCTGGACAGTGCTACCGCACCATCGCTCCGATCGGGCTAGGATTCCCAACGAGGCGTCGCTGCTGCAGACGATCCGCGAGCTGGGCCTCCCGCATGGCCAGTATGTCTTCCCCCGCGCGATGACGCCGGAGGGGGCGAAGGACCCGGACGCGCGGGCGAAGCTGCGGGAGGGGCCGGTTGGCTTTCTGGTCGTCACGGAAGCGCCCAACATGGGCAAGAACTTGCTTTTCTACATCCTCTTTAGTCTGGGCGTCTCGTTCATGGTCGGGTACATCGGCTATGCGGCCATACCTCCCGGCGAGGAATATCGCCACGTCTTCAGGGTGTTGGGGACCGTCGCGTTCCTGGCTTACAGCGCGGCCGAGATCCCGGCGGCCATCTGGTTTGGTCGCAGCTGGAGCAGCACCTGGAAGAGCGTGATCGATGGCCTCGTCTTCGGATTGCTCACCGGTGGCGTGTTCGGTTGGCTCTGGCCCGGTTAGTGCAACAGCACCGTCACGATGTGTCTCGCCACGCGGCATCGATCGGAGGGACGATGATGAAACTCTCGCGCGCTATCACCCGCATACTCCTCAGCCTCGCACTGGTTACGCCGATCGGCGTCTTTGCCTCGCCCGCTGCGTGGGCTCAGGGCGACGGCTACGATGAGGCGCTCTTCGACGCTCTGGAGTGGCGGTCGATCGGCCCCTTCCGGGGCGGCCGTGTGACGGCGGTAGCCGGCGTGCCCAGCCAGCCCTACGTCTACTATCTCGGTGCCACGGGTGGCGGCGTGTGGAAGACGGTTGACGGTGGGGCGACGTGGGAGCCGGTCTCCGACGAATATCTGGGCGCGGGTTCGGTCGGGGCCGTCGCCGTGGCACCGTCCGACCCTAACGTGGTTTATGTCGGCACCGGCGAGGCCAGCATTCGCGGCAACACGTCACCGGGCGACGGGATGTACATGTCGACCGACGCCGGGAAAACGTGGAAGCGCATCGGCCTCCGTGACGCCGGCCAGATCGGCCGTATCGTGGTTCATCCCAACAACCCCGACATCGTCTTCGTGGCGGTCCTCGGACACGCTTTCGGCGCCAACGAGACGCGCGGGGTCTTCCGCTCCAAGGACGGCGGCGCGACTTGGGAAAAGGTCCTGTACAGGGACGAGAACGCCGGTGCGATCGACTTGGCCCTCGATCCCAACAACCCGCGTGTCATCTACGCCGCCTTCTGGCAGGCGCGCCGCATGCCCTGGGGGATGAATAGCGGCGGCCCCGGGAGCGGCCTCTTCAAGTCGACCGACGGCGGCGACACTTGGACGGAGATCAGCCGCAACAAGGGCCTGCCGAAGGGGACGCTGGGCAAGATCGGTGTGACCGTCTCGCCGGTGAACTCCGAGCGCGTGTGGGCGATTGTAGAGGCGGACGACGGCGGCGTGTTCCGCTCCGATGACGCGGGCTCGACTTGGACGAAGGTCAACGATGAGCGGAAATTGCGGCAGCGGGCCTGGTACTACTCTCACATCTACGCCGACCCGCAGAACGAGAACACGGTCTATGTGCTGAATGTCCGGTTCTGGAAGTCGACCGACGGCGGCAAGACCTACGAGACGATCAGCACGCCGCACGGTGACAACCACGATCTGTGGATCGATCCGAACAACGCGCTTCGAATGGTCGAGGGCAATGACGGCGGCGCGAACGTCACCTACAATGGCGGGAAGACCTGGACACGGCAGGATAACCAGCCCACGGCACAGTTCTATCATGTGACCACTACCGACGACTTCCCCTACCACGTGTGCGGAGCGCAGCAGGATAACAGCACGCTGTGCACTCCCAGCCGTACCACGGGCTTCGGGATAACCGTGCAGGATTGGTATCGGGTCGGCGGCTGCGAGAGCGGTTACATCGCGGTGCGACCCGATAACCCCGACGTCTCTTATGCAGGCTGCTACGATGGGGTGATCACTCGTTACGATCGGGCGACGGGCCAGAATCGGAACATCCACGCCTGGCCCGATAACCCGATGGGCTGGGGTGCGGCGGACCTGAAGTATCGGTTCCAGTGGACGTTCCCGATCGTGCTGTCGCCCTTCGATCCTGATGTGCTTTACATAGCGGCGAACGTCGTCTTCCGCTCGAGAGACGAAGGGCAGACTTGGGAGGCGATCAGCCCCGACCTGACGCGGAACGACAAGAGCAAGCAGATCCCGTCCGGCGGCCCGATCACCAAGGACAACACGAGCGTCGAATACTATAACACGATCTTCGCACTGGTCCCATCGCGTCACGACAGGAACACCATCTGGGCGGGAACCGATGACGGGCTGGTCCAGATCACTCGTGACGGCGGCCAGACCTGGGATGGGATCACACCGAAAGACATGCCGGACTGGGGGCTGGTCAGCATCCTCGAGGAATCGCCCCACGAGCCCGGCGTGGCGTACATTGCGGTGAATCGCTACAAGCTTGACGACTTCAGCCCCTACATCTTCAAGACGACTGATTACGGTGTGAGCTGGAAGAAGATCGTCCGCGGGATACCCGAGAACCACTACGTACGCACAGTGCGTGAGGATCCGGCTCGGCGTGGCTTGCTGTATGCCGGCGGTGAGTTCGGTGTCTACGTGTCGTTCGACGATGGCGAGCACTGGCAGTCGCTGCAGCTCGACCTGCCGGTCGTCCCGGTTCGCGACATGGTGGTCAAGGACGACGACCTGGTGCTGGGCACACACGGGCGCTCTTTCTGGATCCTGGACGATCTCACGCCGTTGCAACAACTGAACGATGATGTCGCCAGTGCCGACGTCCATCTCTTCAAGCCGCGGGACGCGTACCGCATCGGTGGCCGCAGCTTCGGGAGATCCGCTGCCGGTGTAGGTAAGAACCCGCCCAACGGCGCCGTCGTCTACTACTACTTCAAGGTTGAACCCGAAGAAGAGGCGAAGCTCGCCTTTCTCGAGGAAGACGGGACGTTGATCCGCGAGTTCTCGAGTGTGCCCGAGCGCGATCAAGAAGAGGGCGAGGTCTCGAAAGAAGCGGGGATGAACCGCTTCGTCTGGAACCTGCGGTATCCGGATGCGAGCCGCTTCGAGGGAATGATCATGTGGGCCGGCTCGACGGCCGGTCCGCGCGCCACGCCGGGGACCTACCAGGTACGGCTCACGGTCGCTGACCGGACATGGACCGAGTCCTTCGATATCGAAAAGGATCCGCGCACACCCGCGAGTGAGGCGGACCTGCAGGAGCAGTTCGACTTCTTGATCCGCATACGCGACAGGGTCAGCGAAGCCAACGACGCGGTCAAACTGATCCGCGATATCCAGAGCCAGATCGACGCGGCGGTGAAACGGGTGGAGGGTGAGCCGTACGCCGACGAGGTCTCGGACAAGGCGAAGGAGATCGAGGCGGCACTCTCGGAGGTGGAGAACGAGATCTACCAGACGAAGAACCAGAGCCGGCAGGACCCGCTCAACTTCCCGATCAAGCTCAATAACAAGATCGCCGCCCTGACCGGTGTTGTGGCGGGCGCGGATGCGAAACCGACTCAGCAGTCGTACGAGGTGTTCTCCGAACTGTCGGCCCAGCTGCAGGTCGAGCTCGATCGGCTGGATGCGATCATTGAGGACGACGTTCCGGCGTTCAACGCGTTGGTCAACCAGTACTCGGTTCCCGCCGTCATCGTGCGTGAGCCGAAGGAGGAAGGCGGAGCTTGACCAAGCCCGACGAGCTCGAGGCACTGCTCAGGCAGGAACTGGCTCCCGAGCTGGAGGTCGTGAGACGACTCAGCCGTGGCTCCATGGCCATCGTCTACCTGGCCCGTGAGCAGCAGCTCAAGCGTCTGGTGGCGATAAAAGTTCTTTCCCCCAGGCTCGCACGCGATCAACGGGCACGCTTGCGCTTCGAGCGGGAAGCTCAGGCCGCCGCTTCTCTGTCCCACCCGAGCATCGTGGCCATCCACCGGGTCGGCAGGCTGTCCAATGATCTGCCTTTCATCGTGATGCAGTACGTGAAGGGCACGACTATGGAGGATCGTCTGCAGGCCCAGGGCGCGTTGCCCATGGATGAGGCGCGCCGCGTGATCGCGGATATCGCCTCCGCCGTCGCCGCGGCACACCGGAAAGGCATCGTGCACCGGGACATCAGGCCCGGAAACGTACTCTACGAAGAGGAGTCGGGCCGCGCCCTGCTCGCCGACTTCGGCATCGCCGCGATTCTCGCCAGCGGCGAGTCGCCGGAGTCGGCGCGCCTGACCAAGACCGGCGAGCTGATTGGAGATCCAGGCTACATGAGCCCCGAGCAGCTGATGGGAGAGGAGCTCACCGAGCGAAGCGATCTCTACTCGCTCGGCCTCCTCGGCTACGAGCTCGCGGCGGGGTCCGGTCCCTATGAGGCGGGCTCCAGAAGGGAAAAGCTTACCGCGCACGTTCGGGGGGAGCCGAAGAAGCTCTCCGAGTTGCGGGCCGACGCCGATCCGGTGGTGGAGGAAGTACTGCTGCGCTGCCTCGCCAAGGAGCCGGAGCACCGGCCCAACGCCTCGGACGTCGCTTCAATTCTCGCAGATGTCTCGGCCGAACGGACACCCGTGCCGCCCGCCGCTGGGCCGGCCTCGACGGGCTTCCTCTCGAGGCTCAGGGAGCGCCGTATGCCGCAGATCATTTTGGCCTACGCAGCGGTCTCCTGGGGGTTGCTGGGAATCGCCGACCAGCTGGCCGACCGCGGGGTGCTTCCCGAGGTGGCCTACAGGCTCGTGCTCGTAGCGGTGCTCACGGGGCTGCCCGCCGTGCTCGCGGGTGCCTGGTTCCACGGCAAGAAGGGCCGCCAGGAATTCACCCGGGTGGAGTACTGGCTGTTCGGTGCGCTGGCCGTCGTGTGGCTGGCTGTGAGCACCTTAATCCTGATCAGGTGGCGGTCGTAACGTTCCGCGCACGGCTGCTGGCCGGCGGTTGAGGGTCCCACCGTAGTTGCTCGCCTGAAAGAGAAGTGAGAGCCGTAACCTGGCGGGGGTTGCGAACAGGCCAGTAGGCGGCTAGTCTAGATAAGCGACAGCTTACTCGTCAAGATAAGGTAATAGTTACTCAGCTGTCACTTACTCAGCTGTCGCTTACTCGGCGATCACGAGGATGAACAAGGAAAATCCCTTCCGCGTCGGCGGCTCTGTGGTGGGAGAGTACTTCACCGACCGTGCTGACGAGCTCGGCCGGATCGTCGCCGCTCTGAGCGAGCCGCAGTCGAAACTGCTGATCTACGGGCCTCGCCGCATGGGGAAGACTTCGGCGATCGAGGCAGCGATACTGCGGCTGCGTGGCAGGGGCAGGCCGGTCATCATGGTGGATCTCTCGACGGCGACGACGATGGCGGATATATCTTCGCGAATCCTGCAGGCCGCGACCCGTCAACTCCGATCTACCTGGGAGAACGTTGTCGGGGATCTGGTCAACCAGTTGCGTTTCGGCGTGTCGGTCGTGCCGGATCCCGCCACGGGTCATCCGATGCTGGTTCTGGATCTGGGCCGGCGGAGCGCGCCGTTGGAAGAGCAGCGAGTGACGTTTGCCGCTGCTCTCGACGCCATCGACCGGCTGGCTGAGGAAAAGCGGATGACCATCGCCGTCGTACTCGATGAGTTTCAGGAGATCCACAAGTTTGGCGGTGAGGAGGCTGAGTGGCATCTACGCGGAGTGATCCAACGGCATAAGAATGTGAGCTACGTGCTGGCAGGGTCGAAGGAAAGCCTGATCCAGGCGATGACCTTGAAGAACCGAGCGTTCTACAAGCTCTTCGAGCTCTTGCCGTTTGGCCCAATGGATGAGGAGCACCTTGCCACCTGGATCGAGTCGCGTCTGGAGAGCCATGGCGTTCGGCCGTGCGGTGCCGGCCGGCGCATAGTGGAGCTGACACGGCCGCGCACGCGCGATGTCGTGCAACTCGCGCGCGCGGCGTTCCGCGTTGGAGCGCGGCATGGAGAACTGTCTGCGGGCGATGTGGAGCGAGCACTCGATCAGATCGTGGACGAGGAGGAGGAGCTGTTGCGTGCTGAGTGGGACAGGCGCACCCCTCTGCAGCAGAACGTGTTGAGAGCGATCGCTGCAGGGGAGGAAGCGCTCTTCTCGGAAGCGGCACGCGACCGTTACGGCCTGCGTGGCACCTCGTACGTTGCCGCCGGATTGGAAGGGCTGATCGAAGCGGATCTGGTGGTCAAGCGGGGAGAGGGCGATTACGGGTTCGATAGTCCGTTCATGCGCCGATGGGTTGTCCGGCGCGCGCTCGCTGATGTAGGCATACTCGACGACCAGTTCGGCGGCAGCTAGCCGATCCCTGCGAGCGTCCGCCGGAGCGCCTGATAGATCTGTGGGTTGCCGGCGACGAAGGCCCCGTGCTTAACGACGTCCTCGTTCCCGTCCAGGTCGGTGATGATCCCGGCGGCCTCCCGAAGTATCAGCACGCCCGCCGCCACGTCCCAGGGGGCCAGGTGGAGCTCCCAGAAGCCGTCCAGTCGCCCGCATGCCAGGTCGCACAGATCGATAGCGGCCGAGCCGGTGCGGCGGATGCCGCTGGTCTGCGGCAGGATCGATCGGAACTGGGTGAGGTAGTCATCGAGCAGTTCCGGTTTCTTGAAGGGAAACCCGGTTCCGATGAGCGCGAACTTGAGCTCGGCGATCCGGGACACGGAGATGGGCTCTCCGTTCCTCTCGGCGCCGGAACCTCGCTTGGCCTGGAAGGTCTCCCAGTTGGCCGAGTTGATCACCACGGCCGCGGCGAGCCCCTGGGAGTCGATGGCCGCCACGGAGGCCGAATAGAATGGGTAGCCGTGTAGGAAGTTCGTGGTTCCGTCCAGTGGATCGATGTACCAGGTGACCTCGGCCTCGGCCGGCGCGGGCCCGCCCCAATCACTCTCCTCGGCGGCGATGGCGTGCTCGGGGAAGCGCCCGCGGATCTCGCCGACGGCTTCCGCTTCCGCCTCGTGGTCCACCTCGCTGACAAAGTCGGCGGGTCCCTTCTCGGTCCAGGCGCTGGGCTCGAGCCGGTGAAGAGAGCGGTGGTGCACCTCGGCGGCGGCGCGCGCCGCCATCATCGCGGCCTGGAGCAGGTCGTCGAGTGAGTCCATAGCTTGATCAAGTTGGTGGCCTGCCGTAACTTAAGCCGCCGTTCGTGTAACGAGAATAACGAAAACATGCCAAAGCGAAAACCCAGAGCGTTCAGCGGGATCCAGCCTTCGGGCGATCTTCATATCGGCAATTATCTCGGCGCAGTCAAGAACTGGGTCAAGATGCAGGACGACTACGAGATGTTCATCTGCATCGTCGACCTGCACGCTATAACGCAGCCTTTCGATCCAGCCCAGATGCCGAAGCAGATATTCGACATGGCGCTCACCCTGCTGGCGGCGGGCCTCGACCCCGAGAAGAGCAAGATCTTCGTGCAGTCCGATGTGCCTGAGCACAGCGAGCTGGCCTGGATCTTCATGACGGTGACCCCGCTCGGCGAGCTGGAGCGGATGACCCAGTACAAGGACAAGGCGGGGCGGCATGAAACGGCGCTGGCCGGCCTGCTCAACTATCCCGTGCTCCAGGCTGCCGACATTCTCCTCTATCACGCGGTGGCGGTACCGGTGGGCGAAGATCAGGTGCAGCACATCGAGCTCACTCGAGAGATCGTGCGCAAGTGGAACGCCCGTTACGGGGATTACTTCCCAGAGCCGCAGGCGGTGGTCGGAAAGGTGCGCCGGGTGCTGGGCCTGGATGGGCAGGCGAAGATGTCGAAGTCGCTGGGCAACACCGTCGGCCTGCTCGATTCACCGGAAGAGATCCGGGAAGCGATCCGCATGGGTCTCACCGACCCGCAGCGCAAGGCGCGCAAAGATCCGGGCAACCCGGACGTCTGCAACATCTTCAGCCTGCATCGCAACTTCTCGAGCGAAGAGGACATCTCCTGGGCCGAACAGGGATGCCGCACGGCCGGTATCGGCTGCGTCGACTGCAAGCTGCGACTCAGCGCGAACATCGTCGAAGAGCTGAGGCCTATCCGCGAGCGGGCGGCGGAATTGAAGCAGCAGCCCGACTACGTCACCGACGTGCTCGCCAGTGCGGCGGTGCGCTGTCGTGGCATCGCCGCCGAGACCATGGCTGAGGTACGGCGGCGCATGGGACTGCGAGCGGCAACCGAGCTCGTGGAGGTGAAGGTCGACTAGGGTTCTGGGGAGGGCCGATATTGGACTGGCTTGATCCCGCCTGGATCGAGGCACTGCGTCTGAGCCTGCTGGGCCAGCTGTTGCTGGCGACGGTGCTGGGCGGTCTGGTCGGGTTGGAGCGTGAGGTTGCGGGGAAGCCGGCCGGTCTCAGGACCAATATCCTGATCTGCGTGGGCGCCGCCCTGCTCATGCATATCTCCATCGCGGTGGCTTCAGCGGCGGCGGGACCGGCGGACCCGGGCCGCATCGCGGCCCAGGTCGTTTCGGGGATCGGCTTCATCGGCGCGGGCACGATCCTGGTGGAGCGCGGGAGCGTTGTCGGTATCACCACGGCGGCCACGATCTGGGTGGTGGCGGCCATCGGTCTCGCCGTGGGTTCAAACAACTACGTAGCGGCGGTCGGGACTGCGGGGCTGGTGGTGGTGACGCTGATCATACTCGGCCGGTTCGAGGACTTTCTGTTCGAGCGGCGCAGGGAGATCCGGCTGGAATTGGTGCTCGAGCCGAATGACGCGGTGATGGAGGAAGTCGTGGCGCTGCTGAAAAAGCACGGCGTGAAGGCGCGGCCGGAGAAGGTCGAGAAGCAGCGCGATCGTTACAAGGTGTCCTACGAATTGCGCGGCAAGGCGAAGAAGCGGGCGGCGGCGCTCTACGAGCTGGCCGCGGCGGAGGGTGTGCGGAAGATCACGGTACACTGAATAACCATGAATCCTCCCTCCGCCCGCCGGTTCGTCATCGACATGTACTCCTCCCGTTACCCTTTGTGGGGAATGGCCGAGGAGGATGCGGAAAGGATCGAGGCCGCCCTGCCGCCCGGCTGGGAGGTGATCCGGGTGTTGGAGGAGGCCGATGGTTTCGGCGACGGCACGCCGCGGCTGACGCCTTCGCTTCTGGAAGCGTTCGAGAATGCGGAAGTGTATTGCGGTTTCGGCATCCCGCGGGAGCTGTTCGCGGCGAGCGACGTGCTCCGCTGGGTGCACTCCGGGGCGGCGGGTGTCGGTGGCTCGCTCTACCCGGAGATGCTGGAGAGCGACGTGATCTTCACCAACTCTGCCGGCACTCACGGAGTCCCGGTGGCGGAGCACGCGATCGCGATGATGTGCTATCTCGCGCGTGGCCTCGATCAGGTCGAGGCGAGCCGGCGCGAGGGACGCCTCTGGGATCGGGATCGGATCACCTGCGCACCGAGCCCGGTCGGCGAGTTGGCCGGTTCGGTGGTGAGCGTGATCGGCTACGGCGGCATCGGCCGTGAAGTGGGCCGGCGTGCCAGGGGGCTGGGGATGCGTGTGTGGGCGATCAGGCGTCACCCCGAAGGAGATCCGCCGGCGGAGGTTGAGCGCGTTTTCGGTCCCGACCAGCTTGTGGAGGCTCTGGCCGGCAGCGACTACGTGGTGATCACGGTGCCCCATACACCGGAAACGGACGGCCTGATCGGTGCGGCGGAGCTGGCGGCGATGAAGGAAGGGGCGGATTTGATCAATGTGTCCCGAGGGCGCATCATAGATGAGGGCGCCTTGATAACGGCACTGCGGTCGCGGGCGCTTCGGGGCGCCGGTCTCGACGTGTTCAGCGAGGAGCCGTTGCCCGCGTCGAGCCCGCTCTGGGAGCTGGACAATGTGTGTATCACGCCGCACATAGGTGGTGTCAGCCCTCGCTTCTGGGAGCGGGAGACGGAGCTCATCATCGAGAACACGCGCCGCTATCTGGCGGGCGAGCCTCTGCTGAACGTGGTTGACAAGCACGCAGGATACTAGGAGCGGGTTATGGAAAAGGTCCTGAGGACAGCGATCGAGCGCGGAGCGAGCGATTTGCACATCAAGGCGGGTGACGTGTTCCGGGCGCGGATCCATGGCGAGCTGGTCCCGATGACCAAGCAGCTGTTGACGCCGGCACAGACCCGCGAGATAGCGATGCGGCTCATCCCGAACGAGCGGGATCGTAACAACATCGATCGGATTACCGACTACGATTGTGCCTGGGGTGTGCCGGGGTTGGGGCGGTTCCGCGTCAATATCCTGCGCCAGCGCGGAAGCTTCATGATTGTGCTGCGCATCATCCCGGTCGAGATCCCGCAGTTCAAACAGCTTGGCCTGCCGCCGGTGTTGCCGGACATATCGTCGTTGCCGCGCGGTCTCATCCTGGTTACAGGCGTGACGGGCTCCGGCAAGACGACGACCCAGGCCGCGATGATTCACCATATCAACCAGAACTTCCGCAGGCATATCATCACGCTCGAGAACCCGATCGAGTACCTGCACCGCGACATCAACTGCTCGATCACGCAGCGTGAAGTAGGTAGCGATACCAGCTCGTTCCAGACCGGGCTGCGTGCCGCGTTGCGTGAGGATCCGGATGTGATCCTGATCGGTGAGATGCGGGACACGGAGACCATCGACACGGCGATCAAAGCCACGGAGACGGGCCACCTGGTTATCTCGACGCTGCACACGCCGGACGCGGTGACCACTATCGTTCGGACCATCTCCGTTTTCCCACCGGAAGAGCAGGAGCACCTGCGCGTGCGGCTGGCGGAGGCGCTGGAAGCGGTGATCTCGCAACGCCTGTTGCCCCGCGCTGATGGCAACGGCCGGGTACTGGCCTGCGAGATCATGGTAGTGTCCGCCGCGATTCGTGATGCCATCCTCGATTCGCGGAAAATCGACGAGATGCGGAAGCTGATGGAGGAGGGCAAGGAGCAATACGGGATGCAGAGCTTCGACCAACACATGATGGAACTGGTCAAGGCTGGGTCGGTGGAGTACGAGATAGCGAAATACGCGTCCACGAGTCCGACGGACTTCGAGCTGAAGCTGAAGACGCTGGGTGAGGATCAGCTGATACAGGAACTGGCTTGAAGCTCGAGGGCGTCCTTCTGCCGGTGACGACGCCGTTCGACAGCTCGACCGGCGACATCGCTCCTATCTCCTTTCGAGACAACCTGCGTGCCTGGCTGGACGAAGAAGTCCACGGCTTCGTCGTGGCCGGGTCCACTGGTGAGGCGCCGCTGCTCGATGAGAGCGAGGTCATTCAGCTTGTGGAGTGGGCCCGCGACATCGTGCCGCCGGAGCGAATACTCGTCGCCGGAACCGGTGCCGAGTCCACACGCGCGACGGTGCGGGTGGCGCGTGCGGTGGCCGAAGTCGGTGCCGACGCCGTGCTCGTCCGTTCGCCCGCCTACTATCGGGCGCGAATGGATGCCGAGACGGTCCGGCGACACTTCGAGACCGTGGCCGACTCGATTCCGATCCCCGTCATACTCTACAACGTTCCGCAGTTCGTCCCCGTAGAGATAACGCCCGGCCTTCTGGCCGAGCTCGGCAGCCACTCGAATGTGTGCGGCATCAAGGATTCCACCGGTGACCTCAAGGTGCTCGGTGCTTTGCTGGATGCGGCGCCGGCAGGCTGCCAGGTACTCGTGGGTGCGGGCTCGAAGCTGTATGCGGCGCTCGAGATGGGTGCCGCGGGCGGCATCGTCGCGGTGGGATGCATAGCCCCGCGGCTGACCGTCCGGCTCTACGAGCAGTTCCGGGCGGGCGAGCTCGGGCCTGCCGGCGCGGCTCAGGCAAAGATCTCATCGCCTCACACCAACATCGTTCGGGACATGGGGGTGGCGGGAGTGAAGTGTGCGCTCGACCTCCTGGGTTATGCAGGCGGTGATCCGAGACCGCCGCTGCGGCCGCTGGACGAAAAGTCGCGCCGTCAGGTGCGAGCAGAACTGGCGAAGTGCTGACGCTCGCGCTCCTCATACTGGCCTTCCTGGTCGGACTAATCCTCATTCCGTTCGGCTTGCCCGGCCTCTGGCTGATGGTGCTGGCGCTTCTGGGCTACGCTGCGCTGGGGCGCTTCGAGCAAGTGGGGCTGGCCGCTCTGGGCGTCGTCGTCGTGTTGGCCGTGCTGGCGGAAGCCGCGGAGGCCTGGCTGGGCTTTCGCTTTGCCAAACGCTACGGCGGGTCGAGTCGTGCGGGTTGGGGAGCGATGGCGGGGGGGCTCATCGGCGCCGTACTGGGTACGCCCGTGCCGTTGATCGGAAACATCGTCGGCGCCTTCTTGGGCGCGTTCGTCGGAGCCGCGCTGCTCGAGTACAGCTCGAACCCCGATATGCGCAGCTCGCTGGGAGCCGGCTGGGGCGCCGTACTTGGCCGGGCGGCGGGCGCGGCGCTAAAGATCACCGTCGCCCTGGCGATCGCCATCGTTGGGCTCTACGCGGCGATCGGTTGACGCGCGGTCGGGCGCGGCGTGAGCCCCTCGCTTCATGTCGCGCGAGTACGGGCAGCCATAGCTGACGGGCCGCGGCGCTCCAAATGTCCGCTCCGGGGCTCACGCCGTGCCCTCCCTTCGCGGTGGGGGGGCGCTCCGGGGCTGACGCCGTGCCCTCCCTTTCGCGGTGGGGGAGGCGCTCGGCGGCTCGTGCTCCGGCGCCCCGAACTGATCCCGAGGCTTCCTTGACACCCCTCCGACGCCCGTCTACTTTGCCACGAAGGATACACGAAACTAGTGCCCCCCGGAGTGGGGGCTTTTTAATGAGGTCATCATGTTCGATGGTGATGTCCGGTGCCTCGTCGTGGTCGGCTCGCAATGGGGCGATGAGGGGAAGGGCAAGATCGTCGACGTTCTGGCCAAGGACGCCGACTGGATCGCTCGTTATCAAGGTGGGGCCAACGCAGGCCATACCGTGGAAGTCGGCGAGGACCAGTTCATCCTGCACCAGATTCCCTCGGGTGTGCTTTACCCCGGCAAGCGTTGCGTGCTGGGGAACGGCATGGTGCTCGACCCATCCACTTTCTTTGAGGAGCTCGACGAGCTCAAGCGCCGGGGCTACGACGTCGAGGACCGCGTCCTCGTCAGCACGCGGGCCCACCTCGTGTTGTCCTACCACAAGCTCCTCGACCGTGCGGAGGAGGAGGGACGCGGGCGTGACGCGCTGGGCACGACCGGCCGCGGCATCGGCGGCACCTACGAGGACAAGGTCGCCCGTGCCGGGATCCGGGTCGCGGATCTCGCCGCGCCGCGGGGGCGCCTGCGCGAATTGTTGGAGGCTGCCGCCGCTCGTGCGCAGAGGAACCTTCGCGCTCTCGGCTCCGACCTCGAGGTAGATGCGGGACGGCTGTATGACGAGGTGTGTGCCCACGCGCCGCGCTTGCTGGCTATGGCCTGTGACGTTGGTGTGGCGTTGCACCGGGCGCTCGGCCGCGGGGAGACCGTGCTGTTGGAAGGGGCGCAGGGTGCGATGCTCGACGTGGACCACGGCACCTATCCGTTCGTCACATCCTCGAACACGACGGCCGGCTTTGCCGCGGCGGGTGTCGGTATCGGGCCGACAGCGATCGACGCTGTGCTCGGTGTGGTGAAGGCTTATACGACGCGGGTCGGGAACGGCCCGCTGCCCACGGAGCTGCCGCCGGATGAGGCGGCGCACCTGCGCGAGTTGGGAGGCGAATACGGAGCCACTACGGGCCGCCCGCGCCGGACCGGGTGGTTCGACGCGCCGGTGGTGCGGTATGCGGCCCGGATCAATGGGCTCACGGCGCTGGCCGTGAGCAAGCTCGATGTCCTCGACCAGCTCCCGGAGATCAAGCTGGCCACCGCCTATCGGCTACATGGCGAGCGGGTGGAGGAGTTCCCGGCCGAGTTGACGAGGCTGGGCCAGGTCGAGCCGGAGTACGAGACACTGCCGGGTTGGCAGACGTCTTCCGCCGACGCTCGGCGGCTGGAGGACCTGCCGGCCGGTGCCCGGGCTTATCTGGACCGGATCGAGGAGCTGACCGGGCTTCCCATCCGCTACGTCTCGGTGGGGACCCGGCGGGCGGAGATTATAGAAGTGATTGGCAGGCCTTGAAACGCCAGAGGTCTTGCCCTAAGTTAGGCGGCCTTTTGTAAAGACCAGAGGAGTAGTATGGCGACCAGGATTAGACTGAGCAGAGTAGGTCGGAAGCATCAGCCGTCGTTCCGGATCGTTGTGGCCGGGAGCATGCATGCGGCTGGAGGGCGGGTCACGGAGACGATCGGCAAGTACAACCCGCGTACGCATCCGTCATACATCGAAGTCAACGAGGAACGTGCCCTGTACTGGCTGCGGCAGGGGGCTAAGATGAGCGAGTCCGTGGGCTCCCTTTTCAGGAAGACGGGGATTCTGAAGAAGCTGGCGGAGGGGGCCGAGGGCGCGGGTGTTGTGACGATCGGCGACCCCAACGGAAAGACGATCACGGCCGATAGGCCGGGCGCGAAGAAGTCGAAGAAGGCGACTGCGGCCGAGCCCGCCGCGACCGAGGCCGCTGTGCCGGAGGCTGCGGCGGAAGAAGGGGTTCCCGAAGCGGAGGCTGAGGCCGGCGCTGCGGACGCGGCTGCCGCGACCGAGGCGGCTGCGGCGGAAGAAGCGGCTCCCGAAGCGGAGGCTGAGGCCGGCGCCGCGGAGGCGGCTGCCGAGCCCGAGGCCGAGCAAGAGAAGAAGGACGAGGGATCGTAGCTCGAGACCCGGCTGCCCGCGGCGACTACCTGATCGTGGGTGAGATCAGGAAGGCCCACGGGATCAAAGGAGAGTGCTTTGTGCTGCCCGCGACGGGTGACGTCGCGGGCGTCTACGCTCGTGGCCGGGCGCTTCGGGTGGGAGACTCCGAGGGCCGGCCCGGCGATTCCGACCTGAGCCTTACAGTGCTGGCCGCCCGCGAATTCAAGGGCGGCCTGATCGTCCGGTTCGAGGGTGTGCGCGACCGGAGCGCGGCCGAGGTGCTGCGGGGACGGACGCTGCTGATCGCCTGGGAAGATGCCCGTCCGCTCGAAGCCGGCGAGTACTTCCTCCACGACCTGATCGGGCTGGAGGTTCAGTTGGTCGATGGAACGGCCGCGGGCCGTGTGGTGGAGGTCTACGAGGCGGGACCGGGCTACTTTCTGTCCGTGGACGACGGGGAGAGCGAGCGGATCATCCCGTTTGCGGGGCGGATCATTCGGGAAGTGGACGTGGCGGCCGGCCGGATCGTCATCGAGCCGATCCCGGGACTATTGGATCTCTGACCACGCAGCGCTCCGGATGTCGTATGCGGATCAACATCCTGACCATATTCCCCGGCTTCTTCTCCGAGTCGTTGGCGCTGGGCATTCCCGGGCGCGCGGCGCGGGACGGGCTCGTCGATTACAAGCTGGTCGATCTACGTGACTACACGCATGACCGCCACCGCACCGTAGACGACAAGCCTTACGGTGGCGGAGCGGGGATGGTGATGAAGCCGGAGCCGTTCTTCGATGCGGTGGATGATCTGAAGCCCGAGGGGCCCATCATCCTCCTCGATGCGCGGGGCCGGATCTTCCGGCACGAAGACGTTGTCCGACTGTCGATCGGGCGGGAGATGACGCTGCTGTGCGGCCACTACAAGGACGTCGATTGGCGGGTGGCCGAGGGACTGGCCACCGAGGTGTACTCGCTCGGCGACTTCGTGCTCTCGGGCGGCGAGCCGGCGGCCCTCTGTCTGGTGGACGCGGTGGTGCGGCTGCTGCCGGGGACGCTGGGCGATCATGATTCGGCGGCGTCGGATTCGTTCTACGAGGAGCCGCTGCTGTCGCCACCCGGCTACACCCGACCGGCGGAGTACCGGGGGATGGAGGTGCCGGAAGTGCTTCGCTCCGGGGACCACGAGGCGATCGGCGAGTGGAGGCGGCGCGAGGCGGAGCGGCTGACCCGGGAGCTGCGCCCGGATCTCTGGGCAGAGTACCGCAGTGGTTCCCAACCATGATCCTGACCGTTGGACATCGACATTTGGATATTGAAAGAACGCTGATTATCTTGGGGTCTTCTAAATGACTACGTTGTTGGCCGGTGCAGGAGTCGGAGCCATGGACGTTATACAGCAGGTCGAGAAGGAACAGCTGCGGAGCGACATCCCCGACGTCAGCCCCGGCGACACGGTGCGCGTGCTGGTCCGAGTGAGAGAGGGTGGAAGGGAGCGTCTCCAGCCCTTCGAGGGCGTGTGCATCGCCCGCAAAGGGGGCGGCCTGCGGGAGACTCTCACCGTACGCAAGGTGTCCGGTGGCGTGGGCGTGGAACGTATCTTCCCGATCCACTCGCCGTCCATCGCGGAGATGAAGGTTCTCCGCAAGGGGAAAGTCAGGCGCGCCAAGCTCTACTACCTGCGCCAGCTCAAAGGCAAGAAAGCGCGGATCAAGGAGAAGCGCGACACCTGAGGCCCGGTCATGGGCCGGCGTGCGATCGCCCTCACCACAGAGCGCCGTTACTGGCGCGCCGGGTTCCACTACATAGCCGGCATGGACGAAGTCGGGTGCGGCTCATTGGCCGGCCCGGTCCTCGCCGCCGCGGTCATCCTTCCCGTTGAGGGCGGCGTCAAAGGCGCCGTCGACTCCAAACTGCTGGGCCCTGTCGAGCGCGAAAAAATCGCCGATCGTGTTCTCCATCAGGCGGTAGCGGTGGGCATCGGCGCGGCCTCGGCCCGTGAGATCGAGCAACTCAACATCCGCCGGGCCACCGGCCTGGCCATGGCGCGTGCCCTGAAGCGGCTCCCGGTGATCCCCGACTGCGTCATCATCGACGGACGGCCGCAGCCGTCGCTGGGAGATCATCTCGCTATCGTCAAAGGCGACCGGAAGTGCCACACCATCGCTTGCGCCGCGATCGTCGCCAAGGTGGTCCGCGACCGGCTGATGACACGTCTCGCCCGCGTCTACCCCGATTACGGCTGGGAGCACAACGCCGGCTACGGCACCCCCGACCACCGGGAGGCGGTCGACCGATTGGGGATCACGCCGCACCACCGCCGGACCTTCCTGGGTGTGCAGTACGTCCTCGACCTGAATGCGAGCTAGGTGGAGACCCGCCGCGGCGAGCCTCGCTCGAGAGCCCGCCGCCGCCCGGGCTCAGCGCTGCCGCTCTGACCAGAAGTCCAGGCCGCCGCTCGCTGTGCGGGCGTCTCCTCCGGAGCTCAAACCGATCGCTCCTCCCGCGACCATCGACCGACCGCGCCAGATCGCGCCGATCATGAAACCCTCGAAGTCGCCGTCGCCGCTCCACTGCACCAGGGCCAGGGCTTGCAGGCTGCGCATCAGGGTCAGCGTGCCGCCGATGCGGAAGGCGCCAAAGTCCTTCTTCTTGGTCCGGTAACCCGCTTGCACCGACAGCCCGAAACGGCCCTGCGACGGCCTGGCCGTCACGCCGGCCACAAGCTGCTCGTCGAGAGTCGTGTCGCGGACCTCCGGCGCGCCGATGTTCTGCCAGACCACGCCCAGGGAGGCGTTGCCGCCACCCTGGTAGAGCCATCCGACGTCGAAGTTCCCGTCCGCCTGGCCCACCGTGCGCCAGGTGTACGAAACCCCGATCCCGTTGCCCCCCGACTCCACGCCGCCCGACACGGTGTACGCGTCACCGTCCTCGAAGCCGACGCCGCTGAACTCGTCGTGCTGGTAGCCGAAGCTGACCACTTCCCACTGAAACCCGATCAGATACTGGGCCAGCGACCAGTCGGAACCCTCGGGTCTATCGCCGGTCATGTGCCCGATGAGGTGGATGGGACGGTTGAATCCAGAGGCGCCCGGGTTGACCCAGACCGCGGAGGCGTACCCGGCTTCGGAGACGAATCTGTACTCCTGCAACGCAGGCTGGCGCACCTGGCCGGCGGCCGGCGTGGCTCGCAGCACCAGCGCCAGCAGCAATACCAGCTGTAGAGGCGTTCGCACGGTCAGACCGTTCCTCTCGTCGGGAAGCGGGCTCGGGGGGGTCGGCGTATTCTGCGCTGTGCCGATGACCCAGGCAAGGGAGGTCCAGCGTGCTGCGAGACGCCCGTCAGCCCATCGCGACCCACCTTGACCCCGGCGGGTGACGAAGGTAGTACTTGTCGTTCGTCAAATCGCGATCAAAGGGAACTAGTGACCGATAGAGCGGAAGCTGCCGGCGCCGGCCGGGACCAGGCGAGCTTCGCGGACCCGGTCGTCGATGCGCGGCAGGTCAGCAAGCGGTACGCGCGTACCTGGGCGCTCAAGGCTGTCGATCTGCGAGTGGAGCCCGGTGAGCTGGTGTCGTTGCTGGGCCCGAACGGCTCGGGGAAGAGCACGCTGCTCCGCATCCTCACCGCGGTGACCCGGCCCACCTACGGCGACGTGAAGATCTTCGGCGCCCCGCCGCGGAACGGGGCGAACGTGCGCGAGCGCATGGGCGTGCTGTCGCACCAGAGCTACCTCTACGGCGAGCTCACGGCGCTGGAGAACCTGCGTTTCGCCGCCACGATGTACGGTATCCGGCCTTCCAACGATGGCCTGAAGGAGGCGCTGGCGCACGTCGGCCTGGCGCATGTCGCCGATGAGCAGGCCCGCACCTTCTCCAGTGGGATGCGCAAGCGACTCGCCCTGGCGCGGGCCACGCTTCACGACCCCGAGCTGATATTGCTGGACGAGCCGTACGGGGCGCTGGACGTGGAAGGCATCGGGTGGGTGGACAGCTTCATCAACGAGCTGCGTGAGGCGAGGAAGACGCTGGTGATCGCGACTCATGAGATCGGACGGGCACTGTCGCTGTGCGATCGCGCCATCTCGCTGCGTGGTGGGCGCGTGGTTTTCGACGGTCCGACCTCCGAATACGAAGGGGTGATAGCAGGCGCCACCGAGTCCCTCGGGCTGAGGGCGGAGAGCCGATGAACGACGACGTAAGGCGCGCCATGGCGCTGGTCCGCAAGGACCTGCTGACGGAGCGGCGTAGCAAGGCCGCGTTCAACGCCATGGCGTTCTTTGCCGCGATGGTGCTGTTCATCTTCAGCTTCGCTCTGGGGCCGGACAATCCGGGGATGTCCTCCGGGTCGGGCCAGACATTGCTCCAGTACCTGTGGCCGGGCCTTCTGTGGGTGGCGATCTTCTTCACCGGCATCCTGGCGCTGGGTCGCTCTTTCCAGGTGGAGATGGAGAGCGGCGGGCTGGAGGCGCTGCGTCTCTATCCCGGTGACAAGAAGGCGGTATATGCGGGGAAGCTGATCGCGAACCTGATCACGCTCGTCGCTATGGAGCTTCTGCTCATCCCGGTGTCGGCGGTTCTCTATAACATAGACCTGTGGACGAAGCTGCCGGCTCTGCTGGGGGTGACGGTGCTGGGGACCGTCGGCTTCGCCGCGGTGGGAACGTTCTACGCCGCGCTCACCGCCAACCTGCGGGCCCGCGACGTGATGCTGCCGGTCCTGCTCTTCCCGATCCTGGTACCGGTGGTCGTGGCGGCGGTGAAGGCGACGACGCTGGTCGTGCGGGGCGATCCGATGGGCGAGATGTGGACGTGGCTGCGCATTCTCGGCCTGATCGATCTGGTTCTGTTGACGGTCTGCACGCTCACGTTCGAGTTCGCGATTGAAGACTAGACGGCGGAGACGTCCATGCTAGGAAACCTGATCATTTTTCTGGTGGTCACTGCGTTCACTGTCTTCGTGGTTGGCTTCGCTCTCAGGCTGGTGAAGATGTCCGAGGGCTCGGCTAAGCGTGCCGGGAAGATCGCCGGGATCGCCGCGCTGGTGCTGCTCGCCCTCGGCCTGTACCTGGGGCTGATCTGGGCGCCGCCCGAGCGGCTCATGGGAGACGTGTACCGGATCATGTACATCCACTTCCCCAGCTGGGTCGGCACCTCGGCGGGCTACCTGACGGCGTTTCTCGCGAGCGTCGCCTATCTGAAGACCCGCAACATGGGGTACGATTACGTGGCGTTGGCCGCCGTGGAGATCGGGCTGCTTTTCAACACCACGGGCCTCATCACCGGCGCGCTCTGGGGGCGGCCCACCTGGGGCGTCTACTGGACGTGGGATCCCCGGCTGACGACCACCGCGATCATGGCGATCACCTTCGGCGGCTACCTGGTGCTGCGGGCGTTCATGGAAGACCCGGAGGGCCGGGCGCGGACGGCGGCGCTGGTGGCGATCATCGGCTTCGTGAACGTGCCCATCGTCTATTTCTCGGTCCGCTGGTGGCGCACGCTGCACCAGGTGCAGTCGAGCCCGGAGACCATCGACCAGCCCATGGTGTTGGCGCTGCGGACTATGATGGTCGCGTTCGTGTGCCTCTACATCTTCCTGCTGACCGGCCGATACATGCTCGCCCGCATTCGCGGAGAGCAGGAAATGCAAGCTATGAGACTGGAGGTGGCGGGTGACTAAGACAGGCTTCATCGCCGTCGCGTTCGGGCTGGCGGCCATCGTCATGGTGGCGATCGCCGCGCAGCAGATGAGAGACTCCGGATTCATCATCGGCGCCTACGGCATCACCGCGATCATCCTCGTCGCTTATATCTGGTCGCTCGCCCGGCGCCTGCGTCAGGTCGAGGAAGCTGGATCCGCCGAGAAGGAAGAGTCGCAGTAGGCAACCCGGGGCCGGCGCGTTGAGATACGGCGCACTGCTGGTGGCCGCGGCGCTCTTGTTACCGCTGTCGGCCCCCGCACACGCCCAGCAGGTGTCGGGATCGGGCTGGGCGGCTGTCGCCGGCGGCACGCTGGGCCTCTTCTCGGGCGCCGTGCTGGGATTCGGTGGCAGCGCGATCCCCTGCAGCCAGACCCGGGCCGGAGTGCGCTGCGTGCGTGCCGCCGTCATCTCCGGCGGACTGATCGGGTTCGCCGCTGGCCTCGCCATGGGCGCCGGCGATGAGGAGGCAGTGAAGCGTGCCGGCTGCACTACCGCGATTGTTGACGGTCAGGATCAATACGCGCCGGGCACCTTTGAATACCTAAGGGAGATTCTGTGGTCGCGGGGCAATCACATCGGCGGTATTGGCTTGAAGATCCACCCCTCACACTACCGGAACTTGTACTGGGGGGTAATGGCCCAATGTGTGCTCGAGCGGTTGGACGACGGGAACCGTAACGGCAACGTGCGAGACAGAGTATTCAGATCCGCCGAGTTTCACTCGTCTTTGTCAAGACGTTGTGCGGGCGTATTCGGAAGGTGGGGACAGCGGGGCACCCGTCATCATACCTAGCCTGGTGAACGGAACCGCGTCGCTGTTCGGCATCAATTGGGGTCGTTACTATATCAGAGGCCAAGGGTGGTTTTTCGTCTACAGTCCTATCTTCAACGTGCTGAACGAGTTGGGACCGCTTTACACGTTCGAGGGAGGGGGTCTGCCCGGTTGAGGCTCGGCTCAGGAGTTCCGGCTGAGCACTAGCATAGGACAAGCCGGCATTGGACTTTCTTCACGGCCTAAGACCTACGGCTTCGCTCGGAACGTATCGGCGGACCCGACGAGCTGGGCTTATATTGTTAGGACGGAGGCAGGACCATGAGAGAGGCCATCAATACTCGGGTGAAGAGACGATGCGGATCCGGGAAACGAAGGCAGAAGGCAGTGCGTGAACAGCCTCGGAGGACGCTATGTGCCGATCGGTGGTCAGCCGGCATCGCGGTCATACTCCTGCTTGTAGCGTGCAACCGGGATCCATCAATGCTGGACATGAATGAGGAAGGGCGTCCGCCTCTGGGGGCGGTTTCTAGGACGGTGAAGGGCGTGGTGGTTACAGCGGATGCGCAACTTGATCCGGACAATCCGGGGTGGATCGTGCTGTCTCTCAACCTACGGAATGAAACAAGTAATCAGGTCACAATCGAATGGCACGATCATTACCTAGGGTGTTTTAGGTTTCGGCCGCGCGCCTATTATGCCGAGAACACTGGTGAGGAGGTCTCCTGGGACCCGATTCTCAGCGGGCGTATTGCTTGCACGGGCGTGCGATTCTTCACCGACGTACCTGCTGGCTCTGAGATCGTGGAAGGGAAATTCGCTGCGCACATAATGGAGGTGCTGGGTGATTCTCTGCCCGAGGGCGATTACCACTTCACGTATACTGTCGCCCCATCGGGCGAAATTGCCGAGCTGTTCGCAGGGACCATTGCGCTTACAAGAGGCGGTGGCTAGGACCCTGCCGGCCGGATTCGCGGAGCTGACG
>FXBF010000014.1_pt1 | contig 41821 bp, 33 predicted proteins | sample 5335321 | NCBI WGS metagenome assembly FXBF01 (sample SAMEA103928391, study PRJEB20085) | sediment metagenome | isolation source: sediment
AAAGTGGACTTAATCAGAGATTCCTTGGTATTAATCTGCGGAAATCTGTGCGCCCCGGAGGAAGTCCCCTTGGGGGGGGGTAATCTGCGGATCTAATGAATTTATCTTGAATTAGGGGACCTCTGATCAAGTCATCCTGGCGAATGCCAGGATCCAGGAACTCATTGAATCTACTGGATACCGGCCTTCACTGGAAAATGCTCCTCGGCAACTGCTCCTGCGTTGCTCTATCTCCTGCGTCCATGCAGTCGTGCATTTCCAGTACTTCCGCCAGTCGCTCACACCTTCCCTGGTTGTCGCGACACTCGTGCATCCATGCACATCGTCCCTGGTGGTCGCGCCGGTATGACGAAAAGCTACTTAATCTGAGGTTCCTAATCACCAATCACTAATCACCAAACACCGTTTTCTACTCGCCCAGGTTCAGCATTCGGCCACGCCGCCGTGCTGACTGAAAGAAAAACAAAAATACCGCTACACCTGCGAAAATCCATACAAGGTTGGTCGCCATGGCATACCAAAGTAATTCTGGAAGAAATACATGATCGACCACAACCGACCGCATACCCTCAAATACGTGGCTCGATGGCAAAACAAAGGCAACTTTCTGTAACCATGGTGGCAGGATAGCGATCGGATAATAAACCCCACTAATCGGTTGAATAGCGAACACAGAAATCCAGGCGATACTCTCTGCCCCCAGACCATAACGCAGGACAATACCCGAAACCATCAAACCGATGGCCCAGCCGAGAATAACGAGATTAATAAAAAATGCGAACAGCGGCCAACCCAATTCGAATACCGAAAAGTGAAACAATGGAATCGCGATCAAGGCGGCGCCACCTACCCCGATAAGTGTGCGTATCATACTCATAGCCAACAGGCCCGAGATCAATTCCCATGGACGCAGTGGGCTGACAAAAAGATGTCCCAGGTTACGCGACCAGATTTCTTCCATGAATATCAGTGATACGCCTAGCTGGCTGCGAAACAGCACATCCCACAACAACACCGCCGATAACAGTACACCGCCGGCCTGTGCGACCCAGGAGCTGGTCGTGGCAAGAAACAGGGTAATAAATCCCCAGAGAATAAGCTGTACCGTCGGCCAGTAGATTAATTCAAGAATACGCGGCCACGACCGGCGCAAGAGATAGAGATGGCGCAACACCATCGCACCGATACGATTTACCGATCCCCATGGGATATTATCGACAACCTGTAACAAACTCACCGGCCTCCACCATTACGGGCAATATCGATAAAAACCTCATCCATACTTTGCCGGCCATATCGTTCAAGCAACTCCCGGGGATTCCCATGATCAACTATTTTTCCGGCCCGCAGCATGATGACATCATCACACAGACGTTCCACCTCCTGCATATTGTGTGATGCCAGAAAGATCGTCGCGCCGGTACGCGCCTGGTAGGCCTCTAAATAACCCCGGACATAATCCGCTGTATCCGGGTCCAGCGAGGCGGTGGGCTCATCGAGCAATAGCAGCTCGGGTTCATTAACCAGGGCCTTGGCCAAAGTCACCCGGGTGCGCTCCCCGGCTGACAATTCGCCAAATCGGCGATGATAAAATCGTTCAAGATCCAGTTCTTCAACGAGTTGCTGCAGGCGTTTTCCAGCATCTCGAATACTGTAAAGACGGCTGTACACTGTCAAATTCTCACGTACCGTTAACCGATGCGGTATATCAGTATAGGGGGAAGAAAAATTCATCCGGCCGAGAACGCGGAAGCGATGGCGCAACATATCCTCACCGAGGATCCGGATACTTCCTGATGTCGGTGTTAACAGACCCAGCAACATCGATAAGGTGGTTGTCTTGCCGGCACCGTTACCGCCCAGGAGTGCGGTCGTCGACCCGACGTTTACTGCAAAACTAATGGCATCGACGGCACAAACTGTATTAAAACATTTTGTTAGACCGTCTACTTTTATTGCTGGCTGACTCATCCATATCCAGACGTAATAGCCATCGATCTAATTCTGATCAATTTTCCTCCAGAGACACCGTCTACTCGTTTCCCGGTCAAGCAGCTCCAACCACTCTTCATGGCTCTCGAGCTCATCGGCATTGGCCTTGATAATCCTGATTGCCGGTCGATCGCCATCGAATTGCCTGATCAGGCCGGGGCCGGCCTGGCTTTCTGCCCCTGGACCATCGTCAAAAAACCCGGTCTGGCCGCCGGTCATAACTAAATAAACATCGGCCAGGATCTCGGCATCAAGCAACGCCCCATGCAGTGTGCGTTGAGAATTATCGATCGAGTAGCGCAGGCATAAGGAATTCAAATCATTTTTCTGGCCTGGATGCATCTTGCGCGCCATCACCAGTGTATCCAACACCCCGCAACAATCCTCGATCACCTTTGCCGCTACAGGAATATTTTCAGACTGCATCAGCCTCAATTCATTATTAAGAAAACCGACGTCAAAGGGGGCGTTGTGTATGATCAATTCGACATCACGGACAAACTCGAGAAAATCACCGGCGATATCGCTGAACCTGGGTTTATCGGCCAGAAACTCATTGGTGATGCCATGAACTTCAATGGCCCCCTGATCGATCTCACGGTCCGGTTGCAGGTATTGATGGTAACTATTGCCGGTTAAGCGACGGCCGATGACCTCGACACAGCCGATCTCAATAATACGGTGCCCATCGGCTGGATTCAGCCCGGTGGTTTCAGTATCAAGAACTACTTGCCGCATCAATGAATTCTCCTATCAACTGCAAAGCATAACATGAGCTCAGGCTTTGTGACTTAAGCCTGCATCTCATCAACGGCCCGATTGGCCAATTGGTCGGCCTGCTCATTACCTGGATGACCGCTATGACCCCGGACCCATTCCCACTCGATTTGATGTTTCTCTGTAGCCGATTCCAGACGTTGCCATAAATCGACATTCTTCACCGGTTTTTTGTTTGCCGTCTTCCATCCACGTCGCTTCCATTGTGTCAGCCACTCGGTGATCCCTTTGCGCAAATATTCCGAGTCTGTCGATAATACGATCTGACACGGCCGTTTCAGCGATTCCAGGGCCTGAATTGCCGCCATCAGTTCCATGCGATTATTGGTTGTCTCGCGGGCACTGCCATAGATCTCTTTTTCATGCTCGCCGTAACGGAGAATGGCAGCCCAGCCCCCCGGACCCGGGTTGCCCCGACAGGCGCCATCGGTAAAGATCGTAACTTTACCCACGTTGCGCCATGCCCCTGGTCGCGGTCTGGGAAGCGGCATTATTAGCAACCCTATTCTTTTTCCACTGCAGTCTTAACGGCGTCACCCCCAGCACCCGCTTCTTGGCCACAAGCAGATAGACGCCGGCAGCCAAAGGCCACCAGCGATCACCCATTTTGTCGAGAAAAAATAGACGATCCATGATGCGTTCATTATTGATCGGCGGCCGGTAAAACAACATGGTACCCTCGGTCACCTCACAATCCAGCAACGACAACCAGTCCCGCAGGCGAAGCAGGGAAAGAAATTGCCCGCACCATGGGACCCTACCGCTACGCCTGGCCAGAATCCGCCACATCCCCCAGAGACTAAATGGATTAAAACCCAGAATCACGATATGTCCCTCGGGGGTGAGGATGCGGTGAACCTCACGGAGTACCCGGGCAGGGTCAGGGGAGAAGTCCAGGGTGTGTGGCAGCAAGATGACATCAATACTTTTCGTATCAAAGGGCAGCGCCTCCGGCAGGCCCATAACAAGATTCCACGCAGGGCCTCGATCAATGTCGAGATAGGCCTTGGTTGGAATAACACTTGATTCCAGCAAGTCGCGACTACCGGGGCGGCCGACCTGGAGTGCCATCGTACCGAATAGATTTGCTAATACCTGGCGCAACTGCAAGGCCTCGCGGGCCTGTATGGCCCGGCCCAGTGGTTGCTCGAACCAATCGTAGATATTACTACAGAGGGTGGTTCGGTCGTGCGCATTGTCATTGATTACTGCCATGTTACTATTCTACACGAGTCACCTTTAGAGCTCCTCCGATGAAATCAGTAATCCCTGTACTTGCATTCGAGGATAATTATATCTGGCTGATTAGCGGCCAATCCGAACATCAGGTTGCTATCGTCGATCCGGGTGATGCCCAACCGGTCCTGGATTATCTGGCCCAATACCAATTAACGCCTGTGGCGATTTTATGTACACACCATCATTGGGATCATGTCAACGGTATCGGCGAACTCCTGAGTCACCATGAAATGCCTGTTTATGGTCCGGCGCAGGAACAGATTCCGATGGCGACACATAAATTGCAAGAAGGGGATCAGGTCACCCTGGATGGGCTCGGTGTGACCTTCAATGTGCTGGATGTACCCGGCCATACCGCCGGTCATATCGCGTTTTATGATGACGGTCGCCGCTCCCGGCATCCTGCCTCCCGCGGCATTGGCACATCCCTGTGCGGCATGCTGTTCTGCGGTGACACGCTGTTTTCTGCCGGCTGTGGCCGCCTGTTTGAGGGCACCGCCGCCCAGATGTTCGCCTCCCTCAGCAAGCTGGCCGAGTTGCCGGCCACCACCCGGGTATTCTGTGCCCATGAATACACGCTCTCGAACCTGGATTTCGCCCGTCAGGTCGAGCCGGATAATACGACTACCCGACAATACCGCCAGGATGCAGCGCAACGTCGTCGTGACAATCTGCCTACCCTGCCCTCTACCATCGGCCTGGAGCGGCAAATCAACCCATTTTTACGGACCCAGGCGCCCACTGTCCGGACAGCTGTGGAAAGTTTCACAGGCCGGAAAATCCCCTCTCAGGAAGGCATTTTTGCCGCTCTCCGCCGATGGAAAGACCGCTTCCGATGATAAAATTTGTTGATGTTTTTCCATTAAATGCGTACATTTGCTGACGTGTTTTATAGGTTTCGTCGTTTTCGACTGGGATTAATTACAATCACCACCGCTGGCCTGCTCGCCGCCGGTTGCACACCCCTCTCCCCCGCGCTCAGCCATCACCCCGAACATGAATCCCGGGCCGCCCAGGCGACAACCAACGACCCGGGCTATCAAGAAAAACCGGCCTTCGCCTCAGCGACGGCGACATCAGCCAGCAAGGCGGTGGCCAGGCTGCCGCATGATGATCTCTGGGCCCGCATCCGTGCCGGCTACCGGCTGCCAACACTCGATAGCCCCCGGGTCCAACAACAGGAGGCCTGGTTTGGCCGTAATCCAAAATATATCCAACGCCTGAGTAAACGCGCGCAGCCTTACCTCTATTACATCGTTGAACAAGTCGAGAGGCGCGGCATGCCGCTGGAGATTGCCTTGTTGCCGGCTATCGAGAGCGCCTTTCGGCCCCATGCCCGCTCACGCGCCCGAGCGGTGGGCATGTGGCAATTCATCCGCTCCACCGGTCGTCGCTACGGCCTTAAGATTAACTGGTGGCGTGATGGCCGGCGCGACGTCATCGCCGCGACCAAGGGCGCACTGGATTACCTGCAGAAACTGCACAAGGACTTTAATGGTAATTGGCATCTGGCATTGGCCGCCTACAATGCCGGCGAGTATAGGGTCAAGCGAGCGATTGCCTATAACCGGCAAAGAGGATTACCGACCGATTACCAGAGCCTCAAATTGAAACGGGAAACCCTGAACTATGTCCCCAAGCTGATCGCTATCGCCAATATCATCAGCAACCCGGCAAAATATAATATTGAACTGGCAGCTATCCCCAATAAACCCTACTTTGCGATTGTCGAAATTGGTTCCCAGATTGACCTCGGTGTCCTCGCCAGCAAGACCGGCATCCCGGCTCGGGAACTGCACAATCTCAACCCCGGACACAAACGCTGGGCCACTGATCCCAACGGGCCTCATTACATGCTGGTTCCGGTCGACAAAACCGAAATAGTCCTGACCGCCCTCAATGACCTCCCGGTCAACAAGCGGATCGTCTGGTATCGGCACACTGTCCGGCAGGGCCAGACCTTGGGTTATATCGCCCGTCGCTATGGCGTGTCGATTGCCGCCATCAAGCGGAGCAACCGACTACGCGGAAGTATCATCCGCGCCGGCCGGAGTCTGCTTATCCCCATGTCGACACGCCGGATTGCCCGCCATACCACCCTGCGCAAACGGAAACGGGTTAAAAGGAAGCCACTGCCGCCTCCCAAAGACCGGGTGGCCATTGTCCATCGTGTGCAACGCGGCGACACCCTCTGGAGCATCGCCCGTAAATACAGGGTTTATGTCGGACAGCTGGCCCGCTGGAATACCCTCAGCCGCCGGGGGATCTTACGACTGGGGCAGAGGTTAACAGTCTGGGTCCTGCCTTCACAGGCACCGGCCGTGTCGATATCAAAAAATATTCCCACCAGCTGATTATTCGCCTTATTCGCCTTAGGCAAACAGCGACGCCTGTAATAATTCCTTGGTGTATTCCTCTTTGGGCGTCTGAAACAGGCTCTCTGTTTCCCCGGCCTCGATTACCTGTCCGGCGCGCATCACAATTATCCGATGGGCCATCGCCCGGATGACCTTCAGGTCATGGGTGATAAAAAGGTAACTGATGCCATGACTCTTCTGCAGCCGGCATAATAACTCCAGCACCTGCTTCTGGACCGAGACATCCAGGGCGCTGGTCGGTTCGTCCAGCAGAATCAGCTTCGGTTCCAGGACCACGACCCGGGCAATGGCGATACGCTGACGTTGACCGCCCGAGAATTCATGCGGGTAACGCCAAAGCATGTCTTCCTCCAGCCCCACTTCATCGAGCACCTTTAGTATGCGCTCATGATGTTGGGCATTGCTCTGCTCTGGAAAATGTATTCGTAAGCCCTCACGAATGATCTGCTCAATCATCATCCGGGGAGACAGCGAGGAAAATGGGTCCTGGAATACGACCTGGATATGACGCCGCAGAGGGCGTAATTGGTGTCTGTGCATAGACTGCAGATCCTGTTTATCAAAAACGATTTCACCCTGGCAATCCTGTAGTCGCAACAAACACATCCCCAGCGTGGTCTTACCAGAACCTGATTCGCCGACTACTCCCAGGGTCTCTCCCTGATGCAGGGTAATATCGACATTTTCGACCGCCCTGACTTCGCCGATTTGCCGACGGAAAAAGCCGGCCTTGATCGGGAAAATACAATTTATTTGTTTGGCCTCCATGAGTCTGGGTTGTTGCTGGATCTGTTCATAATTGTCATCCCCGACCAGCTTTCCCGGTTGGCTGGATAATAGGTGTCTGGTGTAATCATGGCCTGGTTGATTGAATAGTTGTTCGACATCTGCCTGTTCAACAATCTCACCCTCCTTCATGACACATATCCGGTCGACAAGCCGACGTACCAGATTCAGATCATGGGTGATCAACAGGACCGCCATGGAAAATTCCCGCTGGAGATCTTCCAGTAATTCAATGATCTGCACCTGAATGGTGACGTCCAGTGCCGTTGTCGGTTCATCGGCGATCAGTAATCTCGGGTTACAGGCCAAGGCCATGGCGATCATTACCCGTTGTCGCTGACCGCCGGATAACATGTGCGGATAGGCGTCAAATCGTTTCTGTGGCTCACGAACCCCCACGCGGTCCAATAGCTCGATCATACGCTTACGGGCGCTCAGTTTGTCCATCTGCTCATGCTGCATTAATGGCTCCAGTAACTGATCGCCGACCGGGTAGACCGGATTCAATGAGGTCATGGGTTCCTGGAAGATCATGGAGATCTGCTTGCCACGGATAGACCGGAGGATGGCCTCATCTTCCCCGACCAGATCCCTGCCATTAAAATGGATACGGCCGGAGGGATAATGGGTCAGGTTGCGGTCATGTAATTGCAGAATCGATAACGCCGTAACCGACTTGCCCGATCCCGATTCCCCGACCAGCGCCAGCTTTTCGGCGGTATTGATTTTGAAGCTGATATTATTGACTACCCGCGACCGCTGGTCATGGCGACCGAATTCTACCGATAGGTGTTCGATCTCGAGTAAAGTCGTATTTTTATTTGTATCCGGCATCTTTTATCAACCTTTCCGCGGATCCAGGGCCTCACGCAGGGCCTCGCCGATAAAAATCAGTAATACCAATGTCGCCACCAGAACACCAAAGGTCGTGAGCGACAACCACCAGGCGGCGATATTATCTTTCCCTTGTGCCAAAAGATCACCCAGGCTTGGTGACGACGGCGGTAATCCCAGTCCGAGGAAATCAAGACTGGTCAGGGCCAGAATCGCCCCACTGATTCGAAATGGTAGAAATGTCACGACGGGTGTCAGGCTGTTCGGCAACAGATGGTGGAACATGATGGCGCGGTTGGAAACCCCTAATGCCCGGGCCGCCTTGACGTAATCCATATTTCTGCCACGCAGGAACTCAGCCCGAACATAATCCGAAAGACCTATCCAGCCGAAAAGAGATAACAGGATCAGAAGCAACAATGCACTTGGCTGGAATAACGACGAAAATATAATCAATAGATATAACTCGGGCATTGATCCCCAGATCTCGATCAGTCTCTGGGAAAACAGGTCGAGCCTGCCGCCGAAATAGCCCTGGATCGCACCGGCCAGGACACCGATGACGATGCCGATCGCCGTCAACGAGAAGGCAAATAAAACGGACAATCTAAAACCATAAATCAGTCTGGCAAAGACATCCCGGCCATGATCATCAGTACCGAGAAGGTTATCGGTAGATGGCGGAGCCGGATTGGGATATTTAGTATAGTAATTTATTGTGCGGTAACTAAAGGGGTTGGGTGGATAAATCGCCCAATTGCCCCCTTTCGTGAGCAGTTTTTTGACATAGGGATCGGTGTAATCGGTTTCGGTATCGAAATCACCACCAAAAAATTTTTCAGGATAGCTTTTAATAATAGGGAAATAGTAACTGTCGTTAAAATGGACAATGATTGGTTTATCGTTGCTGAGAAGCTCAGCAAACAAACTGAGGATAAACAAGACCAGAAAGATCCATAAACTGAAATAGCCCCTTCGATTGGATTTGAAGCGCAACCAGCTACGCCGGAGTGGTGAATAATGGTTCTTGGTAATCGACGTAGCCTGCTCGGTTTGATTAACCACATTCTCTCCCATCAACGATCTGCCGACTCAAACTGGATACGCGGATCAACCAAGACATAACAGATATCTGTCAACAACTTCGCAAATAGCCCCAATAGCGTGAACAGATAGAGTGTGCCAAGCACGACCGGATAGTCTCGGGTCCTTACGGCCTCATAACCTAAAAGACCCAGGCCATCCAGAGAGAAAATGGTTTCAATCAGAATACTGCCGGTGAAGAAGGCAGCGATGAATCCCCCGGGGAAACTGGTAACCAGTGGGATCATGGCATTACGGAATACATGCTTGTACAACACCCGGTTCTCTGTCAGCCCCTTGGCCCGGGCGGTGAGGACATATTGTTTGCGAATTTCCTCGAGAAAACTATTCTTGGTCAACATCGTCATGATGGCGAAGCTACCGACAATAAGGGCGATGAGCGGCAGTGTGATATGCCAGAGGTAATCGGTTATCTTGCCAAACCAGGACAGCTCTTCCCAGTTATCGGATACCAAATCTTTTAGTGGAAACACATCCCAGAAACTACCGCCACCAAAGAGGACGATCAGCGTGATACCGAGCACAAAACCGGGAATGGCAAATCCGAACAGAATAATGGTACTGCTGACAACATCGAAAGTGGATCCATCACGGACAGCCTTGGCGATTCCCAAGGGAATACACGCGAGATAGGTGATGAAAAAAGTCCATAAACCGAGACTGATCGAAACCGGTAATTTGGAAATAACTAATTCCATTACCGACCTTTGATAAAAATAACTCTCTCCAAAATCAAAAACTACATAGTTCCGCATCATGATAAAAAAACGTTGATAGGCCGGCTTGTCGAAACCATAAAGGGTCTTGAGGCGTGCCAGTTTATCCTTGTCCAGCCCGGCATCACCTCGATATAACGACTTCACGCCACTACCACCGGCCTCCGCGCCTGTACCATGCCCCTGAATCTTGCTGATCAGTTGTTCAACCGGTCCACCAGGGACGAACTGGGTAACAATAAATGTGATTAACATGACACCAAAGAGTGTCGGTATCATGAGTAACAATCGTTTGATGATATAGGCAAACATTTTTATCTGATCACGTTAGTTATTGCTACGATACTCTTTTTTCATCCACCAAGTCTGAATCGCCCAGGAAGTTACTTCATAATAAAGAGGCAACTTCTTCGGGTAATGAAACTTATCCCAGTAGGCGATGCGGTGGGTGGAGATATACCAGTTCGGTACCAGGTATTCACCATATAACAATAAACGATCCAGGGCCCTGACAGCGGCAACACGGTGTTTGCGACTGGGGGCATAAACAACCTCCTTGATCAGGGCATCGATAACCGGGTCCTGAATTCCGGCATAATTCTGAGAACCCTCCTGATTTGCCAGTGAGGAGTGCCAGTAATTAATAATCTCTTTACCAGGCAATTGTGAAGGTGACGCCGAGTAAACGATCATATCGAATTTAAATGTCTGTGCTTGACGTACATAAAGCGACACGTCGACGGTCCGGTAATGGATGATGATCCCGAGTTTGCGCAGATTGTAGGCATAGGTATCCAGTATGCGCTCAAACCCTTTCGAGGCCAGCAGGACCTCGAACTCCATCCTTTGGCCCTGCTTGTTACGCAAGACCTCATTCTCGACATACCAGCCCGCCTCAGCCAGCAGGGCTTTGGCCCGACGGAGGTTCCTCCGCAGATCGCCTGGATTCTCGGTTTGTGACGGTTTCCACACTGTCGAAAAAATTTCCTCCGGAACATATTTGGGATATCGCCGCTGATATTTTCTGAGCAGCGCCAATTCCAGCCCTTTGGGCAGACCGCGTGCAGCCAGTTCACTATTACTGAAGTAGCTATCGGAACGGACATACTGATTATAAAAGAGGTTCCTGTTGGCCCAGGAAAAATCATAGGCCAGGGCAATAGCCTTTCGCACCCGCCTGTCCTTAAAAATCGCTTTCCTGGTATTAAAGACAAAACCTTGTATGCCGGCATTATTACGATGTGGCAGCATAGCCTTCTTGATCAGACCGGAATCATACTTCTTGCCGGTATGTTCACGTGCCCAAAGTTTTGAATAAGTCTCCTGGAGAAAATCATATTCACCGGCCTTCAGGGCCTCGAGCCTGATGGTACTGTCCTTATAGTATTTAAAAACAATTCGATCGAAATTAAACATCCCGCGACGGGTATTCTTGTTTTTGGCCCAATACCGGGGGTTGCGTTTATAGCTTATCTCTTTCCCCAGACGATATTTCTCGACAGTATAGGGACCACTGGCCACCGGTGGCACCAGACTGAGTTTGGCAAAGTCTTGATTGCCGACCCATTTCCGGGAGAAGACCGGGATCTGGGCGGCTATTAGATGGAGCTCGGGATATGTTGCCCCGAAAAAGAATTTTATGGTCCGTTTATTGATCACCACGGCCCGTTTAATATCCCCCCAGATAAACCGGTAGGCCGGGTGGCCCTTGGTCTTTATGGTATCAAAGGAAAATTTGACATCCATCGCCGTTACCGGGCTACCGTCAGAAAACCGGGCCCGGGGATTAAGCCGAAAGGTGACAGACCTTTTGTCAGGCGCTAACTGAATATCCTCGGCCAATTGGCCATAGAGGCTATAGGGCTCATCCTGGCTGGAGACCATTAATGTTTCAAAAACCAATAAACTCAGTCTTTCAGCTGCCACACCTTTAAGCAAATAGGGGTTCAGGCTGTCAAAATTTCCGAAACCATGCAGGACCAGCTTGCCGCCCTTGGGTGCATTGGGATTGACATAGGCGAAGTGTTTGAACCCCGGGGGGTACTTGGGTTTATATCCCAGTGCGGCGGATGGGGCCGCCTGGCTGTTTGCAGACAGCAGCGCCAATAATAGAGTAAGTATAATTTTTCGAATGATCGGCAGAAAAAGCGGTTTGAATGGTGTCATTATGGGCGTTGTCATCGGGTCATGGTTAAACCCTGCAAGAATACTCGTCTTGGTTTATTATTGGCCGCTGCCGGTCTGTGATACAGATTCTGGGCATAATTATGACAGATAATCGTTCTTAAGGAGTAATCATGGGATTTTTACAGGGGAAACGCGCTTTAATCGTGGGTGCCGCCAGTGAGCGCTCGATTGCCTGGGGGATCGCCCGGTCAATGTATCGGGAAGGGGCCGAACTCGCTTTTACCTACCAGACCGAGAAACTCAAGTCGCGCGTCGATAAAATGGCTGACCAACTAAATAGCAACATCACATTTCCCTGTGATGTCTCCAGTGATGAAGAAATTGAAGCCATCTTCAGCGCACTGAAAAAACAGTGGGACTGCCTGGATATTATTATTCATTCCGTTGCCTTTGCCCCACGCGATGAACTGGCAGGCTCCTTTATTGACTGTACAACGCGGGAGGGGTTCAAGGCCGCTCATGATATCAGCTCCTACAGTTTCACCGCCCTCGCCAAGGCCGGCCATGAAATGATGCAGGGGCGAAACGGGGCCCTGCTTACCCTGACCTATCTCGGCGCCGTTCGCGCCATCCCCAACTACAATGTCATGGGCCTGGCCAAGGCCAGTCTCGAGGCCAATATCCGTTATCTGGCGCAGTCACTGGGGCCGGAGGGTACACGCGTTAACGGTATCTCAGCGGGGCCGATTAGAACACTGGCAGCGGCCGGGATCAGTGACTTCCGTAAGATGCTCGACTACTACGAAAACCACACGCCACTTAAACGTGGGGTCACAATTGATGAAGTCGGAGACACCGCGGCGTTCCTGTGCTCGGAGCTGGCCTCGGGCATTACCGGCGAGATCATCTATGTCGATGCGGGTTTCAACGCCATTGCCGGTCTTTGATTAGTGATTAGTGATTAGTGATTAGTGATTAGTGATTAGTGATTAGTGATTAGAGTTAAGTCTTACCAATCACAAATTACCATTCACCAGTCACCAGTCACCAGTCACCAGTCACCAGTCACCGATTTACAGTCGTTTGTCGTAAATTGTTATATCGGCCTGCTGCTGCAGGCTCTGTTGATAATACTGGTAGTATTCAGTCCCACGTCGCTTTAACAATTCCCGACCGAGCAGGGTCTTTACCACAGCATTGAGTTTGCTTGGATCGCTGTGAGCAACACGTGACAAACGATAAACGATATAGCCACCTGTACTCATCTCGGCACTGCCATAAATCGGCTTGTTCCCACTGGGTTTGCCAGCCTTGAATACGATATTAAAGATTTCCTGCCTACCTTTCTCTGTCGAAGTGCGGGTCGTACGAATATTTTCAAAAAATTTCAACCGCTTCTGTCTGGCCAAGACAGCCATTTTCTTTCCAGTCTTAACTTGTTGGAGGATCTTTTCCCCAGCCTTTACCGCCATTTCACGCGCCTTTTGGTACCGCAGCTTACGCCGGATTACTTCTTGCACCTGTTCTAGGGGTTTAGGTTTTGCCTCCTGATAGGCGGCAACACGAATAGCGACTACTGTGTCACTGCCGATGTCTATCGCCTCGCTGTTGCGTTGTTCTTGTAATACGTCTTTACTGTAGGCAGCGGCAATAATCTTCGGGTTCGCCATCAGTCCCTTACCGCCGATGCGCGGAAACCAATCACTTTTCTGTAATTTTATATTCAGTGCTGCGGATACCGGCCGGAGGCTTTCGGGTTGCTCATAAACAAGGTTATTGAACTCAGAATTGAGTTTATCAAATCGTTTCTCCGCCCGCTGTAAGGCAATCTGTTTAGCAAGCTGGGGCCGCACTTCCCGATAAGATTTGACTTTGTCCGGTGTCGATTCAGTCAATTTGACTATATGGTATCCATACTTGCTGCGAACGGGTTTGCTGATTTGTTTTGGTTTTAGTTTATAAATTGTGGCCTCCAGTTCCTTAGGCAGCACCCCTTTCTTGATGTAATTTAGGTCACCGCCACGTTTCGCCGTGAAGGTGTCTTCTGAGTAACGTTTGGCCAGATCCGCAAAACTGGCGCCGGCACGCAGTTTCTGTTGGATCTGCCTGACTTTGGCCAATGCTTTTTTAATCTCAACGGCGTCGGCTCCAGCCAGTAGTTCGAACAGAATATGACTTGCCCGCCGTTTGCCAACAGTCGTATAAGCAGACTTATTGGCATTATATTCGGCCCTGATTTCGTCTTCGCTTGGTATGAACCGCTTGGCCAGATCCTTGATCGATAGTACGACATATTCTACTTGCACCTTCTCGATCGTCTTGAATTCATCAGGATGTGCCGCATAATAGGCCTTGATAGCCTCGTCCGATATTTTCAGCCGTTTAGTGTAAGGTCCTGGAGTAACAATGAGATAACTGAAAATCCGTTCCTGTGTCCACAGACGAGTAATGCCTTCCCTGTCCGGTTTGGTAACAAAAACGCTATCCTGAAAACTCGATTTCATCTGTTCGATGACACCTACCCGGCGAATACGGTTCTCAAAATTCAATGCCGTCGTACCAATATTCGCCAAATAGGTATCATAACGCCGGCGATCAAAACGACCTTTCGTCTGGAACTGTTCTGATAATAATTTTTGTAACAGGCGATCACCGACAACAAACCCAAGATCGCGGGCATCCTGGATCAACAACTGTTCTCGAATTATGTTGTTCACAAGTTCCTTGCGAAACGTTTTGTTCTCGAGTAATTGTGGGTTTTTTAAACGTGATCGGGCATTGCTGATATATTGGTCATACAGCATGCGGTTAATTTCGATACCATTAACCTCGGCGACGATATTACTGGTGCCATCAGAGAAGTAGCTATTCACACCCCATAAGGCAAATGGTACGCCAACCATTCCCAACAGAATGGCAGCAATAATACCTTGGGTTTTCTCTCTGATTGCCTGAAGCATGATCAGCTTACTTTACAGGAATAGGTAAATGATTCGCAATGTAGGGCACATATAAAAAAGCGAGGCTGGTTCCTCGCCGGAATTCTGGCGGAGCGGACGGGACTCGAACCCGCGACCCCCGGCGTGACAGGCCGGTATTCTAACCAACTGAACTACCGCTCCGGCTATAAACTAGATACTAGAGACTAGCATCTAGTCTCTAGATGGTGGGTGCTGAAGGATTCGAACCTACGACATTCGCCTTGTAAGGGCGACGCTCTACCAACTGAGCTAAGCACCCAGAGCGCGCGCTAGTTTAAGGCATACTCCAACGGTTTGCCAGCCTGGAAACCGTCTAAATCGGTATAAGTTAATGGGGGTAACCGGACTGGATCCCGGCTCAATGGGTGGTGAGCCCCTTGGCAGTGCCCTGCTCTTCCTTGCTTTGTGCCGGCTCCACCTCGCCCTCATCTGCGGCGGGCTCGGGCATGCGTTCCAGCGCCCTTTCCAGGACCTCATCGATCCAGCGGACCGTGTGGATTTCCAGGTCCTTCAAGACATTTTTAGGCATTTCCACCAGGTCTTTCTTGTTTTCATCAGGGATCAATACAACTTTGATACCTCCCCGGTGCGCCGCCAGCAGCTTCTCCTTCAGCCCGCCGATAGGCAGTACCTCACCACGCAAGGTAATCTCACCGGTCATGGCGACATCCGCATTGACCGGGATCTTCGTCAGTGCCGAGACCATGGCTGTACACATACCAATACCGGCGCTGGGTCCGTCCTTCGGTGTCGCCCCCTCAGGGACGTGCACATGGAAATCATGTTTCTGATAAAAGTCGGCGGGTATGCCGAGACGCTCCGCCCGTTGCCGGATAACCGTGGTTGCTGCCTGAATTGACTCTTTCATGACATCACCGAGTTTACCGGTATACAGCGTATTGCCTTTCCCGGTGACAACAACGCTCTCGATCGTCAGTAACTCACCACCGACTTCGGTCCAGGCCAGACCTGTTACCTGGCCAACCTGGTTGACCTCCTCGGCCCGACCATAACGGAACCTGCGCACACCAAGATACTTCTCCAGCACCTTTGGGTTAACCACGGTCTTGGCCTTGCGTTTACCAAGTAACAACTCCTTGGTAACCTTGCGGAACACCTTGGATATTTCGCGCTCCAGGTTGCGTACACCGGCTTCACGGGTGTAATAGCGTACGATATCCCGTAACGCAGCATCGGTAATCGAGATTTCTTCTTCCTTCAGACCGTTAAACTTCCGCTGTTTGGGTACCAGGTAACGTATGGCGATATTTACCTTTTCGTCCTCGGTATAGCCCGACAAGCGAATTACCTCCATACGGTCCAGTAATGGGCCGGGTATATTCAGGGTATTGGCAGTCGCGACAAACATCACATCCGACAGGTCATAGTCAACCTCCAGATAGTGATCACCAAAATTATGGTTCTGCTCCGGATCAAGCACCTCCAGTAATGCCGATGACGGATCTCCGCGGAAATCCATTGACATTTTGTCGACCTCATCCAGCATGAATAATGGATTACGGGTCTTTATCTTCGACATATTCTGGATAATCTTGCCGGGCAGGGCACCGATATAGGTCCTGCGGTGACCACGGATCTCGGCCTCGTCACGGACACCACCAAGCGACATACGGATAAACTTGCGGTTAGTTGCCCGGGCAAGTGATTGCCCCAGCGAGGTCTTACCGACACCCGGTGGCCCGACAAGACACATTATCGGTCCCTTGAGTTTATTGACCCGCTGTTGCACGGCGAGATACTCGAGAATACGTTCTTTCACTTTTACCAGACCATAGTGGTCGGCCTCCAGGATCTCTTCAGCTTTCGTCAGATCTTTCTGTATTTTGGTCCTTTTCTTCCAAGGAACATTCAACAGCCAGTCGATATAATTCCGAACGACAGTGGCTTCCGCCGACATTGGTGACATCATCTTGAGCTTATTCAGCTCTGAATCGGCCTTTTCCCTGGCCTCCTTGGTCATACCGGACTTGGCGATTTGCTGGGAGAGCTCCTCGATTTCATTCGGCGCATCCTCAAGCTCACCCAGTTCCTTCTGGATGGCCTTCATCTGTTCATTGAGATAATACTCACGCTGACTCTTTTCCATCTGCCGCTTGACACGCCCGCGGATCTTCTTCTCAACCTGCAGCAGGTCGATCTCGGATTCCATCACTAACAGAATACGTTCTAACCGTTCCTGCTCAACGTGCATCTCCAAGATCTGCTGTTTCTCTTCTATCTTGAGACTCAGGTGGGCTGCGATCGTATCTGCCAGTCTGCCAGGTTCATCAATACCGGCCAATGAGGTAAGTATCTCCGGCGGTATTTTCATATTCAGTTTGACGTATTGGTCAAACTCAGTAAGTACCGATCGCATCAGCGCCTCGGCTTCTTTCTCGTCCACCTCCTGTGACTGGAGTATGGCGATCTCGGCCATAAACAACTCTTCGGTTTCGGTATAACGTTCGATCTTGGCCCGTTGTTCACCTTCAACCAGAACCTTAACAGTGCCATCTGGCAACTTAAGCAACTGCAATATGCTCGCCAAGGTACCAATCTGGTGGATCTGTTCCGTTCCTGGATCGTCAACAGAGGCACTCATTTGGGCAACCAGCATAATCTCTTTGCCCCGCTCCATGGCTTCTTCCAATGCCTTGATGGATTTCTTGCGGCCTACGAATAACGGGATCACCATATGCGGAAACACAACAACATCACGTAATGGCAGCACAGGGATTTGTGTCGCCATTTCGTCAATAAATTCTATCGGAGTACTTTCTTCGCTCATTAGCCTTCTACAGTATTTGGTTTAATCGGCTTTCCCTAACTGGCTTGGGACAAACACCAATCCACGGGAATCATGTCATCATTCCTTATCTTATAGTCTGGGTACAAATAATGCCGATTTCAATAGCGATGTTACTGCTTGTTCTATATGGAAAAAACCTACCAAATCTGTCAGCTTAGATAAAAAACCCCGCGTGGAAGCGGGGTTTCACTATCTCTATAGATGCCCCAGAATCACGGGTTGGTTGAGATCCGTTTGCTGCCTTCACCGCTATCCTCGCCATAGATCAACAATGGTTGTGCTTTATCGCTGATTACATTCTCCTCAACCACAACCTTGACCACATTATTTAGCGATGGCAGATCAAACATCGTGTCCAGTAGGACATACTCAAGTATCGAACGCAAGCCACGTGCGCCCGTTTTTCTTTCCATGGCCTTCGTCGCAATTGCCACCAGGGCTTCGGGACGGACCTCGAGCTCAATACCTTCGAGCTTGAACAGTTTCTCATACTGTTTGATCAGGGCATTTTTTGGTTTGGTCAGAATCGATACCAAGGCCTTTTCATCCAACTCATCGAGCACGGCAACGATGGGCAAGCGACCAACGAATTCGGGGATCAAGCCGTACTTAATCATATCTTCCGGTTCCACCGTCCGCAAAATCTCACCGACCTGCTTTTGGGCGTCCTTACTTTTGATTTCGGCCCCGAAACCAATACCGCTTTTTTCGCCGCGTTCCTGTATCACTTTTTCGAGGCCTGCAAATGCACCGCCACAAACAAACAGAATATTGGAGGTATCAACCTGGAGGAATTCCTGTTGCGGATGCTTGCGCCCTCCCTGTGGCGGCACCGAGGCTACGGTCCCTTCGATCAACTTCAAAAGCGCCTGCTGCACACCTTCGCCGGAGACATCACGGGTGATGGATGGGTTATCAGACTTGCGTGAGATTTTGTCGATCTCGTCGATGTAAACAATGCCCTTCTGCGCCTTCTCAACATCATAATCGCACTTTTGCAACAGCTTTTGAATGATGTTCTCTACATCTTCACCGACATAACCAGCCTCGGTCAGCGTCGTCGCATCGGCAATAGTAAAGGGTACATTGAGTAAGCGTGCCAGGGTTTCCGCGAGCAGGGTCTTACCTGAGCCAGTGGGTCCAATCAGCAGAATATTGCTTTTAGAAAGCTCGACATCGGCCGCGGCTTCCTGGTGCTCAATGCGCTTGTAATGATTGTATACCGCGACCGATAAGACCTTCTTGGCATTGGTCTGACCAATCACATATTCATCAAGGATCTGGTAAATTTCCTGCGGCTTGGGAAAGCCGCTGCTTGCGCGAGCGGCATTACTCTCCTCCTGGACTTCCTCACGAATAATATCATTACAGAGTTCGACGCACTCGTCACAGACAAAGACCGATGGGCCGGCGATCAATTTACGAACTTCATGCTGGCTCTTGCCGCAGAATGAACAATACAGCAGCTTCTCGCCTTTACCATCATCACGGCCATTATGATTATCGTCGCTCATTCAATCATCCCGTCGTTTGCGAAGGTCCATACTAGACGATGCAGTTTTCTGCCGTTTAATTCAAGTCCTCTTAAGCTATGGTTATAGCACAAATCACGTCGGGTCTCTAAGGCCCTATTTTATTTACGTTTTTCAATGACCTCATCGACCAGACCATACTCCCTGGCCTCTTCACCGTCCATGAAGAAATCCCGCTCGGTATCGGTCTGAATTGTCGACAGGTCCTTGCTCGTATGTTTGACCAGGATGTCATTGAGTCGTTCACGGACCCGCAGGATCTCCTTGGCATGGATGTCTACATCCGTTGCCTGTCCCTGGAACCCACCCAACGGTTGATGAATCATCATCCGCGCATGGGGCAGACAAAAACGCTTGCCTGGGGCGCCACCAGCCAGCAGGAGCGCACCCATGCTGGCGGCTTGGCCGATACAAACGGTGCTGACATTAGGTTTAATGAACTGCATGGTGTCATAGACGGCCAGCCCTGATGTCACCCCGCCACCCGGTGAATTTATGTAAAAGTGAATGTCTTTGTCCGGATTTTCAGCTTCCAGGAACAGCAGTTGGGCTACAACCAGGTTAGCATTATGGTCTTCAACCGGGCCTACCAAAAAAACCAGCCTTTCTTTGAGTAAACGGGAATAAATATCAAACATACGCTCGCCGCGCCCCGTGGTCTCGACGACCATGGGGACAAGCTGATTGTAGGTATCTATTGTACTGGTATGATTCTCGTTACTAGACATATAAACACTTCCTTAGCTTGATCTATTTATATTGTGATTGTCGTGTATGGTGATTTCATTCCGGCGCCTGTAATAACTCCTGGAACGACATCGGCTTATCGACCATATCGGCTGATTCCAGTAACAGGTCTATCACGGTCGCCTCCATGACTTGGGCCTCGACCTGATCCAGACGACCGGGTTCGGCGTAATGCCAGTTAATCACCTCTGTCGGAGATTCGTAGCCCCGTGCCAGTTCCTCTACCCGTTGTCTGACTTTTGCGGGATCGGCCTTGATCTGACTATGTTGCACGATCTCCGAGATGATGAGCCCCAAGGCCACTCTACGCCGGGCCTGTTCGGCAATAAACTTCGTCGCCTCCTTGCCCAAGGATGCGGCACTACCCTGCTGGTAAGCCTGTGTAACCCGCGCAACCTCAGCGTCCAGCATTTCCTGTGGTACATCAAAAACATTGGCAGCGAGCAAGGCCGCTTCTACTTGTTGGCTAATATATTGTTGCTTACGCTGGCCGAGTTCACGTTCCATATTGGATCTGACTTCAGCCTGGAAATCCGCCTGCTCGCCACTGTCGACACCCATACCTTTAATGAAAGTCTCATCCACTACCGGCAAGGTTGATTCCTGTACCTCTTTGATGTTAACCGTAAACTGCACCGCTTTGCCTGCGAACTCTGCTTTGCCGTATTCTTCCGGAAATGTCAGATCAAGTGTCCGCTCATCACCGGACTTGGCCCCTGACAGACCGTCCTCAAAACCCGGGATAAAGGTTTTAGAGCCCAGGATCAGTAACATATTATCTGCCTTGCCACCCTCGAATTCCCCACCGTCTATCCTGCCGACGAAACCGATCATAACTTGATCGCCATCTTTGGACTCCCGGTCGACCTTATGCCAGCTCAACCGTTGCTTGCGGATGGTTTCAATTGTTTGATCGATATCCGCCTCTGTAATGGAAACTGTCGGCCGATAGATCTGACAGTCACTGATCTCAAGCTGATTAATCTCCGGATAGACCTCAAATTCAGCGATATACTCAAATGTTTCGCCACGCCCCAAGTGAGAATGCGCGATCCGGGGGCCCCCAGCCGGTTTCAGGCCCTCTATTCCCAAGGCCTCGGTAAACGTCGAGCGCACCAACTCACCGGCGGCTTCCGCCAGGGCCTGGTTGCCATATTTGGCTTCGATAACCTTAAGGGGGATCTTGCCTTTTCGAAAGCCCGGCAACCGCGCCGTTTTGGCCAAACGCTTGAGGCGACTGGAGACCGCCTGTTCAAGCTGGTCAGCCGGGACCGCGACGGTCATCCGTCGGGCCAGGGAACCGGTTGATTCAACAGATACTTGCATTACTTATGAACCTCTATACATGCTTGCTAGATTAGTCACATTTCCAATTTTACGCTGCGCGCATCATACCTTTTTCGCTATATGTAGGCCAAGAAATAGACCAGGGGAATTGGTGCGAATGGGGAGAGTCGAACTCCCACGGGTTACCCCACTGGAACCTAAATCCAGCGCGTCTACCAATTCCGCCACATTCGCGTACAGACGACAGGGGACGGAAGACTGAGGACAGTGTACGTGCCAACTGCGTTGCAGCTCGATAAAATATATTAAGAGGCGCTGTCTTCTGTCCTCAGACTTCTGTCCTCTGATCTCTGTCCTCTGAACTGGTGGGCCGTGTAGGTCTCGAACCTACGACCATCGGATTAAGAGTCCGGTGCTCTACCAACTGAGCTAACGGCCCAACTTTGTCTTGGTGCATGCCATCCCTGGCGCAACGCACTGCCTGGCCTAAGCACCGGCCCGACCTTCCCTGGTCGGGCGCTCGGCGGCGCGAGCATTCGCTGGACGCTCGCGAAATCTCCACCTCGCCCAACTGAGCTAACGGCCCATAAACTAGTAACTAGTAACTAGTAACTAGCGACTAGCGACTAGCGACTAGCGACTAGAAAAACAATTATCTAAGCCACTTTCTTAAAAGGCCGAGGAACCCCTCAGGGGAGTCTCTCATGCTGAACCCTAGTTTCTAGTATCTAGTCGCTAGTTACTAATTAATGGGGTGAGCGATGGGATTCGAACCCACGACAACCGGAATCACAATCCGGGACTCTAACCAACTGAGCTACGCTCACCATCTAAACAAGCCACCGATTGTGGCGTAATCGTCCTATTTTACATAATACTGGCGCGCCCGACAGGACTCGAACCTGTAACCTACGGCTTAGCTTACCACTACAGTTTTCACTGCCCCCCATATTGGCAGTGGGGGTTTGTGGTCTGGACTATATCTTCACCATCACAGGTGGGACACGTATAGTCTCTACGGATCCCCATCACCAGCGGTTACCTGGGTTTCCTCGGTATTGCCATCGCCATCACGCGTTAAGGTTTCACCGATACAGTGCCCTTCACTACTGGGGGTTCGTTTCCCGCCAGAGGCTCCTATTAACAGCTCTCGCTGTCGCTTAAAGGCCGTTGCTCTATCCGGTTGAGCTACGGGCGCATCTAGGGACTAGATACTAGTTTCTAGTATCTAGTCCCTAGATGGTCGGGGTAGAGGGATTTGAACCCCCGACATCCTGCTCCCAAAGCAGGCGCGCTACCAGGCTGCGCTATACCCCGTCAGGTCAATACTACCGTTCTATCAGAAATAGCTGTCGAATCAATGATAATACCTGGCCATACGCCAAGGCCACGGAATATACGCGCCACTATACTAAGCGTCAATCACAGGGAAATGCTTGGCGCACCGGGTGGACGCATGCGATCATCCTCTACTTCATTCAAGCAACACGATTCATTGTCTATTCATGAGCGCCAAACTTATTGACGGCAGAAAGATCGCAGCTGAACTCCTTATCGAGATAAAAGCCCGTGTCGACCAGCGGGTCGCTGCCGGCCATAAGCCCCCTGGTCTGGCTGTTATCATGCTTGGTGACGACCCGGCCTCCAAGATCTATGTCCGTAATAAACGCAAGGCCTGCGAGGAAGTCGGCATCCAGTCGTTCTCCCACGACTTGGCAGCGAATACCTCGCAGGAGGAACTGCTGAGCCTGATTGCGTCGCTCAATAACAATGATGCTGTCAGCGGTATACTGGTACAGCTACCGGTACCGGCACATTTCGATCCCCAGGTCATCATCGAGGCGATCCGTCCTGATAAAGATGTCGATGGCTTTCATCCCTACAATATCGGTCGGCTGGCATTACGCCTGCCGGGTTTGCGCCCATGCACCCCGCGCGGTGTCATACGCCTGCTGGAAAGCACCGGAGAGCCGATACGTGGCCAAAATGCCGTCGTCATCGGCGCCTCCAATATCGTTGGCCGGCCGATGTCGTTGGAACTATTGCTGGCTGGCTGCACTGTGACGACTTGTCATCGGTTTACCCGCGATAGTGCAGGACATGCCCGGCAGGCCGATATTGTCATCGCCGCTGTCGGTAAACAGAATCTCGTTCAGGGAGATTGGATCAAGCCCGGGGCGATTGTTATTGATGTTGGTATGAATCGTGATGCGAACGGCACACTGGTCGGCGATGTCGACTTTACGGCCGCTGAAAAACATGCAGCTTGGATAACACCCGTACCCGGCGGCGTCGGTCCGATGACTGTCGCTACGTTACTGCTGAATACCCTCGAAGCCACCGAACAACTTGGGCACTAACCGCGAGTCATTTACGGAAACCCAGATGCCCAACCATCTCGATCAAGCCCCGACAGCCGAAGCGCTGAGTATTGATACCAGTAATATGTATACCGATGGGGTCGGGACCGAAGGGGTCACTCCTGACCAGGTGGCCGCACTGTCAAAGGAACTGACGGCGATCCACAATCACATTCAGACGGATACCCGTCATGGCCTGAACGCCGAGTTTGCCTGCCTTACCCTGCATGAGCAGATGCGTGCACAACTAGGCGAGATCAAGGCAATGGCGGCCGAGATCCAGCAATACCGGCACGTACTCGTGATCGGTATCGGAGGTTCCAGCCTCGGTTGCAAGGCCATCCGCCATGCTCTGAAACCCGATCGTCGGCTGGCAAATAATACAGGGTTATGTTTCATTGAAAATATCGACCCCTACCACCTGGAACAGATCTTTGCCACCCTGAATCCAAATCAGGTCGCTATCATCGCTATCAGCAAATCCGGGGGCACAATCGAGACCGTGGTCCAGTATCAGATCATCCGTAACTGGCTGGAGACTGAGCTGGGTAAGACGACGGCGAAACAGCGGCAGTGGTTAATCACCGATCCCACCACCGGCTGGCTGCGGGAAGTTGCCGAGCAAGAGCGACTTCCCGCTCTTGCTGTCCCGCCAAAGGTCGGTGGTCGCTATTCTGTATTGACCCCAGTCGGACTCCTCCCGCTGGCAGTTGCCGGTATAGATATTGAGGCCCTGCTATCCGGCGCGGCGACCGCGGCGTCTGCATGCCAATCTGCGGTGATATCAGAAAACTCCGCCATGGAGATGGCCGCCCTTTATTTCCTGCTAGAAACCACCAAGGACAAACATGTCTCGATCATGATGCCCTATATCAATCGCCTGCGCCTGTTTGCCGATTGGTATTGTCAGTTGTGGGCCGAATCGCTGGGGAAACGCGACAGCAACAAACCCTCTGTCAGCCTGGCCGGCAGTCTCCCGGTCCGGGCGATGGGTGCCATTGACCAGCACAGTCAGTTGCAGATGTACCTTGAATCCAGACTCGACAAGATGTTCAGTTTCATTACGCTCGGACAATGGCGGCACGATATTCCCATTCCAGAGGGAAACCGTGGCCGCGATTGGTTCCCTTATCTAGAAAATAAAGGTCTGGCCGATGTTATCACCGCCGAGTTTTTCGCTACTCGCCAGGTTATCACCGAGACCGGTCATCCGAATCTCACCATCACCCTGCCTGACCTGAATGCCTATGCCCTCGGCCAGCTAACAGATCTCTATCAGCGAGTCACGATCTATACCGGCTTGCTTTACGGCATCAATCCCTTGGATCAGCCATCAGTGGAGAAAGGCAAAAAACTGGCGATCGACTACCTCAAGTCACATTAGCCAGAGCTTTTACTAGAGCCTGCCTCAAAATCGATGTGTTCAACAAGCCTTTACGCTCTGGTACAAACGCAGAGGTCGCAAAGGCGCAAAGTACGCGGAAAAAGCAAAAAATCACTTTATTTTCAAGTATTCTCTGCGTCCTCTGCGCCTTGGCGTTCTTGGCGTTGCTTCCAGGGCGCCAAGGGCTGGAGGGCTTTTGAGATAGGTTCTAAGAACCGTAGCGCCTGAATTCCTTTGGATGGACCTGCTGTGGGGTCATTGCTTTACGCAGGCTACGTACTATTACGTTGATTACCTCGGCGATCATATAGGCAACCACCAATATCAGGAAAGACACCAGGGTTGCCGCCAGCATATAGACAACGCCGTCAACAAAATCGGTTTGTTTCAGGCTGGGGAAAAATGCCGGGATCGGATTCATAACCGTAATATGTGTCTTGCTAGTGAACCAGAAAAAGATCGTGCCGCCTATGGCGATCAGACTGACATAAATAAAATAAACCTCGCCCAACATCCGAATCAGCAATGCACCTAGTGGCAACATATGCAATTCTTTATCGACCTTGAGCGCCTCCACATCCCGGGCACGGATCAACAGGATATGGACCACGGCATACATGGCGATAACAAAAAATAATAGAAACAGGATGCCGCCGAGAATCTCGCCGGTTTTGTTGAAATCAAATATAGATTTACCGGCTTTGAAGAACATCGCCAAACCACTGAGGACAAGAATTCCGGCGACGACCCGCATCGTGATGGCAACGACCCGATAAAAGAAATCCCGCTGGGCCAAGAGCCTAAGTAGTGGTTTCATAAAGAAGTAATTTTCCATGCGGCCTCCATGCATGTGCCCGGGTTTCAGTAGCTGCGCAGGCGAGTATTAGCAGCTATACTAGACCGCCATGCCTGATACAATAGGAACACGGACTGCTAACCGCTAACATAATAAAGATTCTCTGTCTTGCCTATACCGTACGTCGGAAAAACGGACCATGCGTCAGTATCTTGATTTAATGCAGCTTGTGCTCGATCATGGCGTCCGTAAAGACGACCGTACCGGGACCGGCACCTTGAGTGTTTTTGGTGCCCAGATGCAGTTTGATTTGGCCCAGGGTTTCCCGGTACTGACCACGAAAAAACTACACCTGCGATCGATTATCCATGAGCTGCTTTGGTTTTTGCAGGGCAATACCAACATCCGTTATCTGCAGGATAATGGTGTTTCAATCTGGGACGAATGGGCCGACGAGAACGGTGATCTGGGGCCGATTTATGGGGCCCAGTGGCGTTCTTGGCCAACGGCCGATGGTAAAACGATTGACCAAATCAGTACGGTCCTAGAACAGATCCGGCAGAACCCTGATTCACGTCGGCTAATCGTCAGTGCCTGGAACGTCGGTGAGATCAGTAACATGGCCCTGCCCCCATGTCATGCCCTATTTCAATTTTATGTCGCCGACCAACAACTCTCATGCCAGCTCTATCAACGCAGCGCCGATATTTTTTTGGGGGTACCGTTTAATATCGCCTCCTATGCCTTGCTGACATTAATGATGGCGCAGGCGACAGGGTTGAAACCGGGCGGCTTTGTACACACGCTGGGCGATGCCCATCTGTACCTGAATCACCTGAAGCAGGCACGTACCCAACTTGCCAGGGAACCACGGCCACTACCGACGATGCGGCTGAACCCCGACCGGAGATCAATCTTTGATTTTGTTTTTGATGACTTCGAGCTCATCAACTACGAACCACACCCGGGTATCAAGGCGCCCGTAGCAGTATGACGCCAGAACATCCCCGTATCTCATTAATCTGGGCCATGTCCGATAACGGCGTCATTGGTCGTGCAAACACCCTCCCTTGGCACATGCCGGCAGACCTCAGTCATTTCCGTCGTATCACTACCGGCCACCTGATCGTTATGGGGCGAAAAAACTATGAGTCCATTGGTAAACCCCTGCCGCAACGAACCAATATCATCCTCACCCGCGACCCATCATATCGAGCACCGGGTTGTGTGGTAGTCCATACCCTCGACGAGGCCCTGGAACAGACACAGAATGCTGATGAGATTTTCGTTATCGGCGGCGCCGATATCTACCGTCAGTTTCTCCCCAAGGCCGACCGACTCTATCTGACCCAGATCCACGCCCACATAGACGGCGATACTTTTTTCCCGGACTACAACCCCAGTCTCTGGCATGAAATCGGACGGGAAAATCATCGGGCGGATCAGAAAAATCCTTACCCCTACAGCTTTTTTACTTTAGAAAAACGATGACAAGGATTTTTACACGCAGTCAACGTCCGCTACGTAAAAGTAGCGGCTTCAATTTTAACGCTTCTTTTGAGACACGTATTGTCCCTGAAGAACAGCTATTTGTCCTTATTTTTGGCAAGCACCCGAAAAGCGACCTCCGGTACCCCCAGATAAAAGCCCGCACCATCATTGAGCAAGATCCGGCTATTTGCTGCAACCTGAGTACCATCCTCCAGCCAGGTACCATTGGTCGAGCCCAGGTCCTCGATCCAGCACTGACCGGCGCCGCGATCCCACCCGACCCGGATATGATGACGACCGACCTCCGGGATCTGAATAATGCAATCAGCATCACCGGCACGACCAATCACGATCGCTTGTTCACTCAAAGGGACAATTATCCCATTTACCCGATTGCGCCCATGCAGGCTGGCCTGGACTGAGCCGACGGCACGGGTTTCATCGGCCTGACCTGCTGCTGATAGTGGTGCCTCCGGGGTCGATTCGGCGGTCCGACATTTGACGATCTTGCTAACCTCACGACGGATAATGGCCGACATCCCCTCAGCCGGCGACATCCGCCGGGACCGCAGCCAGAGATAGGCGATGGCTGCCATTACCAAAAGCAGGCCAATGGCCAGAGCGATCTGGGCCCAGATAGATGCCTTTTCTTCTATCTTGATGATCTTGGTCGGCTTGTAGATCTTTACGACAGTCGCCTGGGGCTTGCAGCTGGTCCGATCCAGGTTGTATTTAATGCCTTTCCGCCGGAGGACGTCAATCAATTCGGAAATGCGGATGGCCCAAAAGGTCCCCTCCGATTTCCTGGTCTTGGCAAATGTGACAGCGACAACCCGGCCACAGCGGTCCGATACCGGTCCACCGCTATTGCCGCTATTGGTGGTTGCGTTATGTTCCAGGACCCTAATCTTGGTACCACCGCGGCGTATCGCCGCTGTGCGATATGATGAGGCGGTTCCGTCCTTACGTGTCGGATTGACCGCGCGGCCAAAAATATCAGATGCCCCCGGAAAACCGGAGGTCCAGACTCCTTGGCCCTTTTTCAGGCGGTTACGCCTGCTCTCTACTTCGGCCAGCGTCAGTGGAGTACGGCTACGCGATAGGCCGCTGACCTTGATGATGGCGAGGTCGTAGTCCTTGGAGTACCAGACAATAGTAAATTTTTTGCGGTGTTCCTTCTTGGCGCCAATTCCCCCGTCGGCAACAAAGCCGGCCGCCTGGCCCTGAATAATCTTCCGCACGACGTGATTATTAGTCGCCATATAACCCTGCCGATTGAGCAGGAACCCGGTGCCGCTACCGAGTATTCTCTTAGAGTCATACAACCAGATGCGCATAACCCCGGAATCATGCCGACGCTCATTGTAATCAGCCTCAGTCGCAGCAAATACGGTGCCCATAGTCAGAAATAAAATCAGGCTTACTGGCGTCAGCAGTTGTAATGTTTTGACAAAAAGACGATTCACGAATGTCTCCCTATGGTGTACTGGTTCAGTTTCTGGATGGCAATGTCTATGCACCCGATCAGGCGCCGCTGTTATTGTGATTGCAGAAACTATTCTAATACGGTTTATTCTTAATTCCTGATAATATTTCGGCCTTGCCCCATCATAAACAATATTATCGGGACCAGACAATCCGGACGGGGGAAAATAATCAAATGGAATGAAGCGATATCTGTATTTAGGCAATCTGTTTGGCCAATTCTTCCGCTTGGCTCTTCTGTTTCTCATTGCCTTCGGCCATCACTTCATCAAGGATGCTGCGGGCGCCTTCGGCATCACCCATATCAATATATGCTTTAGCCAGATCAAGTTTCGTTGCCGTCTCATCCCATTGCTGGATCTGGCTGTCCTCACCTGATTCTGCTTCAGCAGGCGCCTCTTCCAGTACCAGATCACCACCGCCATCATCCATGGCGATACTGGTCTCGTCACCGGCAACCTCTGAATTTACATCCCACTCCAAACTGGCTTCATCGCTTTCCATCGATAACGACATGTCTGTTTCTTCCGGGGCCTCAGATATCTCAGTCTCGACATTAAATTCAACTTTACTAACATCGACAGATGGCTCCGCCTCTGCTGTCGCAGCCGCTGGGCTCTCAAATTCCAGTCCACTATCTTCAGTCGCTGCCGATCCGCCGCCAGTATCGAGGTTCAGATCAAAATCAACATCAGCGATTGCATCTTCAGCATCTGTTGTCGGTACAACATCAGTGGCTGGAAAATCCATATCATCGGTAAGGATATCGGTTTCAGTCTGAGTGCCGCCCATTGACGGTGCCGCCGCAGCCATGCCGGCATCATCGGTAAACAGTGACCCGGCATCGGTCTCCGGTTTGTGCAGTTCGGCGGTCGCTGTGCTCGGTTTAGGTGCACCACCACGGAACATGGGGTTCTCAGGATTGAGTTTACGTCCCATCTCCTCCACTTTGTCCCAAGGCGGTCCGACACGTCCCTCAAGGGCGGCATACAGCTCCTCGGCCAGTGTTTCAAAAGCACCGACATCATTACGCTGATGGTAGATTTCGAGCAGCTTGACCCTGAGTTCATGTCGACTGGGGTCTTTCACCACTGCTTCCTTCAGGATCTCCTCAGCCTGTTCATCACGGCCGTATGCGAGATAGACCTCAGCCTCGGCAATTGGATCGACTTCATCGGTATGGATATTACCCATCCCTCCCTGGCTAAAGTCACTCAAGAACGATGTGTCACTGGTCGAAATGGCCTGACCTTCACTGTCAATCTGGGCGCTGTCAGAGGTGGGTTCACCGGTATTCAGGATACTCTCCTGGAACTCGGCAATTGAATGACGACGTCGAATGATATACATGGCTGTCAACAACAAAAATATAAGCAGCACCCCACCGACGATGTAGAGCATGAAGGCATTGGCCAGGAGATCATCCAGGACCGTTTGGAAGATATTCTTCTCCTGCACTGCCGCCGGTTTGGGTTGAATCCGGCGACGTTTCTTTACCAATGGTTTTTTCCTGACAACAGGCTTTGCCTTAGCTGCTGGTTTGGGTTCGGTTTTTGTCGCCTTGGCCTTTGATTCCGGTGCCGTTTTGGCTACCGCTGCCTTGCTATCCTTGTCTACCGGGGCGGTCTTAGTCTGATTCTTTGCTTGTGTCTTGGCCAGGTCGGGGTTCTCGATCTTGATTAACCGCTCCTGCTTTTTGATATTTTTCTTGATCTCGGCGGAACGAGCTTTTATTTCCTTGTTACGCATGCTGGCGGCATCGAGACCTTCATCGATAGTATCGGCCTTGGCCACAAGCGCCGCCCGTTCCTTATCCATGGTGCTTTTCGCAGTTGATGCCGTCTCTTTGGCGCCGCTGGCAGAGCTGGCTTCTTCGTTAAGTGTATTGCGTACAATCCGCAGTAGGCTCTTTGGCGGCTGGCGCTTCGCCATAACGGGAGCAGTAGCCTTAGGGGTCTCTGCTTTTTTCGCAACCGGTTTTGCTACAGCCGGTTTCTTCTTGGCAACCGCCGTCTTGGTCGGTTTCTGTTGCTCAGTCTTTTTCGGCTGTGGTTTTTTCTTGGCGACCACTTTCTTCTCGGTCTTCGGCTTGGTAACCGGCTTCATGGTCTTCTTCGCCATCGTTGCCGTTGTCTTGGCTGCTGCTCTCTGATCTACCTTTGGCTTTGGCGCCACGTCTTTCTTCTCAGAGCTAATAGCAGCACCATCGGCAACTTTGATAGTCTTTTTGGTTTGTGCCAACCGTAGTTTGTGTTCCTGCCAGACACTGTATTGGGCCAAGAACCGCCGGCGCGCCTGCTTGTGGGCAATCTGTGCGACTGCTTCCTCGTCAGGGATGGTCAGGATCTTGCCGGCCCAGAGATTATTGACGTTATTATTAAAAAAGGCCTGCCTGTTGGCTTGATAGATCGCCAAGGTTATCTGCTCGAGACTATAACGCTTGTCGACCCGGACCCGTTTGGCGATATTCCACATCATGTCACCGCGCTGGACCTTGTAACGTGCCTGCGTCGACCAACCGGTGGCCGCGACTGCCGTGCCGCGGGCGCGTTTTGCCGGTTTCTCCCCGGTATCGAGTTTCTCTACCCGTGGAGCAACATAATCACCGGCAGATGCCCGTTTGCCGTCATCCTTCGGCCAACCCATGGAATCTGTACGAAACTCCGAGGGTGCCGCTTCAACATCGGCACTGTCACCGGATACCTCTTCACGGGCGACAGTTGTTGTCCCGCTACTATCGGTCCTTGTCTCTTCGGTATCATCGCGAACGATCTTTTCTGTTGCCGGTTTTTCTTCAGGTATTTTTTCGGTTTTAACCGATGTCGACCCCGGGAGGATAACTGCCCGTTCCTCGTCAGTGGTAACGGGAACGGTATCACGCGCTTCGGTCCTGACTGTCGCAATCTCGGGGGTCGCCACTTTCGGGGTCTCGATCTTGGCGGGCTTACCTGCAACGAGATAAGGGGGATCAATTAGGGCGGAATATTCGCGATTGAGCTGGCCACCGGCCCACTCTAAATGAACCAGGAGATGGATAAAGGGTTCCCGCACCGGCTCATGGGTGCGTAACTGAATAAAATAACGGCCATCGAGCCGCTTGGCGATTGTAAACTTAATATTAGTCAGATATAACGGCCGCTCGACGCCGGCGGCAAGAAAATCGGCCCGGGTAGCGAGCCCTACCTTGAGTGTCCGGCGCTCGCGTTTCGAGATCGACATCACATCAATCTCGGCATTGAGTGGTTCGTTAAGGGCCGAACGCACCTTAATCTTCCCCAGCCCAAGCGCCTGTGCCTGTGTGCTGAGGACAACAATCGCCACACCCAGCAGACACTGCATGGCCCAGAGAACACCCTGCCTGATCCCCGCTGTCATGAAACCGGTGGTGATGGTCAGCACCCTCAAGAAAATAATCCTGTTATAACACCTATAGTTACGCTGGAATAGTAGTAAGATTCTTTACAAACCTCAACTAAATATAGCTTATAGAAAATCTTTTACCAAAAATTCAGCGATTTGCACACTATTCAAGGCCGCCCCCTTGCGGACATTATCCGCGACCACCCAGAGGTCCAGGCCTCGGGGATGGGAGATATCTTCGCGGATACGGCCGACATAGACCGGATCCTTGCCTGCCGCTTCAGTAACGGCGGTGGGATAGCCCCCGGGCTCGCGGGTATCCAGCAGCTCAATACCAGCCGTTTTTTCATACAATCTCCGGGCCTGCTCGGCAGTGATCTTTTCCCGGGTCTCGATATGGACCGCTTCCGAATGGCCGTAAAATACCGGGATTCGGACCGCCGTCGGGTTCACCTGGATGGAAACGTCACCCAGGATTTTTTGGGTTTCCCAAACCATTTTCATCTCTTCTTTTGTATAGCCGTTGTCCATGAAGACATCAATGTGCGGCAGGGCATTGAAGGCGATTTGCTTCGGATAGACCTCAGCCGCAATCGGCTTGCCATTGAGCAGCGCCGCCGTCTGTACAGCCAGCTCCTCTATCGCCTCCTTGCCGGTACCGGAGACGGCCTGATAGGTACAGACATTGACCCGCTCAAGTCCAACGGCATCGTGGATCGGCTTCAGTGCCACCAGCATCTGGATGGTCGAACAGTTCGGATTGGCGATAATGCCCCTATTCGTGTAATCGGCGATTTTCTCCGGGTTAACCTCGGGGATCACCAGGGGGATATCATCGTCATAGCGGAATTGCGAGGTATTATCGATGACGACACAACCGGCCGCCGCAGCCTTGGGGGCATAATCCTTGGAGACACTGGCCCCGGCCGAAAACAGGCCGATCTGGGCCTGGGCAAAATCAAAGCCGGCGACATCCTCGACGGTCAGTGACTTATTTTTATACTTGACGGTCTTACCGGCGGAACGGCTGGAGGCCAGGGGCACAACCCGCTCTGCCGGAAAATCACGCTCCGCCAGGATCGACAGCATGGTCTCGCCAACGGCGCCGGTGGCGCCCAAGACCGCAACAGTAACTTGCTTACTCATTATCTTGAACCTCATTTCGGGTCTCATCCCGGTTTATGCTTACAGAATCTCAGTCAGCCAGGGCATTAACGACGGCATCCCCCATGGCCGCCGTCCCCACCTCCTTGCCGCTGCCGGTATAGATATCGGCTGTCCGCAGACCCGCATCCAGCACCCGGGTGACCGCTTGTTCAATCTGTTCGGCCAGCGCCGGCTGGTCGAGCGAATAACGCAACATCATCGCCACTGACAGGATCGTCGCCAAGGGATTAGCAATATCCTTGGCGGCAATATCCGGGGCCGACCCATGGATCGGCTCATACATTCCCTTACCGGCGGCATCCAGGGACGCCGACGGTAACATACCGATCGAGCCGGTCAGCATGGCGGCGGTATCCGACAGGATGTCACCGAACATGTTGGTCGTGACGATGACGTCAAACTGTTTCGGGTCCCTGACCAGTTGCATGGCGGCATTGTCGACATACATATGGCTCAATTCGACATCAGGGAAATCCGCACCGACACGGGACACGACCTCGCGCCAGAGGATAGTGGTCTCGAGCACATTGGCCTTGTCGACCGAGCAGAGCCGGCGCCCACGGTGGCGGGCAATCTCAAACGCCGAACGGGCGATACGCTCGATCTCCGATTCGCTATAAACCAGGGTATTATAACCTTGGCGCTCGCCGGTTTCGGTGGTACGGATGCCACGGGGTTCACCAAAGTAAATTCCGCCCGTGAGCTCACGGACGATCATGATATCGAGACCGGCGACCACCTCCGGCCGCAGGGTCGAGGCAGCCGCCAGCTGTGGGTAGAGCAAGGCCGGCCGCAGATTCGAAAACAGGGCAAGTTCCGACCGTAGGCGCAATAAGGCCTTTTCCGGTTTGAATTCGACCGCCAGATGGTCCCACTTGGGGCCGCCGACCGCACCCAAGAGGACCGCATCCGCCTCCCGGGCCAATGACAGGGTCGAGTCCGGTAAGGGATTGCCACAGGCATCGTAGGCCACGCCACCGACTGCGGCCTCATTGATGTCGGCCTCCAGGCCCGCTCGATCCCGCAAGCAATCGAGGACCTTGACCGCCTGGCCGACGATCTCGGGGCCAATACCATCTCCTGGTAACACAACTATCTTCTTACTCATTTTACTCATTTATCCTGTCTTTCCCAAAATAATCAGTGATAACTCCGTTCGATAAGTCGCGAGGGTCGAGTGGCTAGGAGACTAGTCGCGAGTGTTCTTATCGGCGTCCGCTCGGTGTTTTTCCTCGATCCTCGATCCTCGATCCTCGTTTGTGAATAACCATGGGGCTTCGTTTTCACGCCGTTGTTCGTAAGCCCTGATCGCGTCCGTGTGTTCCAGGGTCAGGCCGATATCATCCAGGCCCTGCAACAGGCAGTGTTTTCGGAAGGAGTCGATTTCAAACCGATAGATTGTTGCCGTCGGTGTCGTTACCGTCTGGGCTGCAAGATCGATCGTCAGCCTATAACCGTCTTCTGCGGCAACCGCCTGAAATAACTGGTCGACCTCGGTGGTCGTCAATATGACTGGCAAACTACCATTTTTAAAGCAGTTACTATAAAAGATATCGGCATAACTCGGGGCGATAATGACCCGAATGCCATAATCCAACAACGCCCACGGGGCATGTTCGCGGGAGGAGCCACAGCCGAAGTTCTCGCGGGCCAATAAAATACCCGCCCCCTGATAACGATCCAGATTAAGTACAAAATCCGTGTTCACGGGACGCTGGCTGTGGTCCATGCCCGGCTCACCCCGATCGAGATAACGCCACTCATCGAACAACACCGGCCCGAAACCGGTCCGGTGGATCGACTTCAGATATTGCTTGGGGATAATCTGGTCGGTATCGACGTTAGGACGATCCAGCGGCACCACCAAGCCTTTTAACTTTTCAAACGGTTCCATCAAAATTTACCTGTTTCTGTTTTTGCCGCGGAGACGCAGAGAACGCAGAGAAAATAATGAACCAAAATCTTTGCGTCCTTTGCGCCTTTGCGTCCTTTGCGTTTATTTCAATTCCCTAATGTCAACGAAATGGCCGGTAATAGCCGCGGCGGCGGCCATTGGTGGACTGACTAGATGGGTACGGCCGCCGGCGCCCTGCCGGCCCTCGAAATTCCGGTTCGACGTGGAGGCACAGCGTTCACCCGGCTCCAGGCGATCGGCGTTCATCGCCAGACACATGGAACACCCCGGTTCCCGCCACTCAAAGCCGGCCGCCAGAAAGATCCGGTCCAGGCCTTCCTCCTCTGCCTGCCGTTTGATCAACCCAGACCCAGGCACCACCAGCGCCTGCTTAATATTGGCGGCAAGCTTTCTGCCCTCGACCACAACCGCCGCCGCCCGCAGGTCCTCGATCCGGGAATTGGTGCACGAACCAATAAACACCTTGTCGAGCTTGATTGCCGTCATCGGCGTCCCCGGTTCCAGGACCATATAACGCAAGGCCTGTTCCATCCCGCTGCGTTTGACGGCATCGTCGATAGCGATCGGGTCCGGGACCGCGCCCGTTACCGGCACCACCATTTCCGGTGAGGTCCCCCAAGTCACTAGCGGGGCAATGGACGCGGCATCCAATAGCACGGTCTGATCGAAGTCCGCATCGTCGTCGCTGTATAAATTACGCCAGGCCGTCACCGCCTGATCCCAACACTCACCCTTGGGGCTATAGGGGCGTCCCCGGACGTAGTCCAGGGTCTTGTCATCGACCGCTACCAGCCCCGTGCGGGCACCGGCCTCGATCGCCATATTGCACAGGGTCATACGCCCTTCCACGGATAAGCCCCAGATCGCCTCGCCGGCAAATTCGATCGTAAATCCGGACCCACCGGCGGTACCGATGTGGCCGATGATGGCGAGGATGACATCCTTGGCCTCGACCCCGACACCGAGCTGCCCGTCGACCTGGATGAGCATATTGCGTGATTTCTTCTGTAACAGGCACTGGGTCGCGAGCACATGCTCCACCTCTGAGGTCCCGATGCCGAAGGCGAGGGTCCCGAAGGCACCATGGGTCGAGGTATGTGAGTCCCCGCATACGACCGTCATTCCCGGCAGGATCGCCCCTTGTTCCGGGCCAATGACATGGACGATGCCCTGACGGGGGTCATCCATATGGAATTCGGTGATCTGGAAATCGGCGCAATTCCGGTCGAGGGTCTCGACCTGGATCCGGGACACGGGATCAACGATACCGGCGTCCCGCTGGGCTGTCGGCACATTATGGTCGGGGACAGCCAGATTGGCCGCCGGCCGCCAGACCTCGCGGCCGCTGAAACGCAGGCCCTCAAAGGCCTGGGGGCTGGTGACTTCATGAACCAGGTGGCGGTCGATGTAGATGAGACAGGTATCGCCGGCCATCTCCCGGACCACATGACTGTCCCAGAGCTTGTCATAAAGGGTTTTTCCGGGCACTTCGTCTCCTTTCGAGCAAATTCCGCTTGCATACATCATAAGGCAAGATGTATAAATAAAACAAATTTATCTTTTTCATAGTATTCATTCTATTTAGTTATGGATATTGCTGACCTCGAGGCCTTTATCGCTGCCGTCGAAACCGGGTCTTTCTCCCGGGCTGCGGAGCGTATTTATCTGACCCAACCGGCGATCAGCAAGCGTATCGCCAATCTGGAGCATGACCTGGGGACCCGCTTATTTGACCGCATCGGCCGCCAGATCGCCCTCACCCCAGCCGGTCAGTCCCTGCTGGCGAGCGGTCACCGGATCCTGAGTGAAATCGAGGATGCCCGCCGAGGCATCAGCAATATTGCCGGCCTTGTCAGCGGCAAACTGTGTATGGCGACCAGCCACCATATCGGCCTGCATCGGCTCCCACCTGCGCTGAAATCCTTCCATGGCCGCTATCCGGCCGTTGAGCTGGATCTCCGTTTCATGGACTCTGAGGCCGCCTGTCAGACGATAGAACAGGGACGGCTGGAACTGGCCGTGGTCACCCTGCCTCGCACCCGCAGCAAGAGATTGAAAGCTGCCAGGATCTGGGATGACCCACTGGAGATCGTCGTTAGTCAGCACCATTCGTTAGCAAATAGAGATAAGGTGTCGCTGACAGATTTGCGACAACAACCGGCTATCCTCCCCGGACCCAGCACCTTTACCCGGGAGTTGATCCTGCAGGCGCTCGGAAAAATCCGCCATGATATTCATATCAGCATGGCGACCAATTACCTCGAGGTACTGAAAATGCTGGTATCCATCGGCTTCGGCTGGAGTGCCCTGCCCCGGCCTATGATTGACGAAAGCCTGAAAGTGGTCCACATTGAAGGTATAAATATTCATCGCCAATTGGGTATTATCACCCATGCGGAACGGACGCTATCGAATGCCAGCAAGGCGATGATCGCGGCAATCAGGGCAACAGCATGAAGTTTATTGTTTTACTGCAACATCTGGAGAATCGACTGGGTTATCACCAGGTGCCGGTCAATGTCCATGCCAACCGCCTACAGGACCTGTTCGAGTGTTCGCCCCTGCATCACGACATGATGCTGCGCCTAAGCCAGGCGATCTATAAGAAAAACGGTTGCACCAGCATTATTGCCCGTATCGACCGTGACCAGACCCTGGCCGCTTTGGGCGAGATCCGTCTGGAGGTATTGCGCTCGACCGATACCGATGTCGACCTATTTGAATATATCGAGGAACTCTGCTTCGCCGTAGAGGCGGCATTTACCGAAAATGATCGCCGTCGTATTCAGCGTGAATCACTAGCAGAGCAGCAATCGAGAATGATCTCCAAGGGAGCCGACGTGATCGATCTGGCCAACTACCGCCAACGTCGGTCTAACTCCTCGGCTTAATAAAAAACCAGGTCACTACAAACGCCAGAAACGCCAGGACCGCTGCCAGGGCAAAGGTCACCGTTGCCCCCAGGTCTTGCCAGATCAAACCGCTATATATACTGCCCAAGGCACCACCGATGCCGAAACTGATGCTTCCATAAATCGCCTGTCCGCGTCCGTGATGCCGGCCGGCAAAGAATTTATGCACCATTACAATGGCAGTGGCATGGTATGCGCCGAAAGTCACGGCATGCAACAATTGGGCGATAATCAGCACGGAGAATTCCTGTGGGAAAAAACCGATCAGCAACCAGCGGATGACAGCAAGGGCGGAACTGGCAAGCATCATCTGTCGCAGACTTATACGACGCTTGAGGCGGTGGAGCATCAGAAAGAAAACAATCTCGGCAATAACACCGATGGTCCACAGGAGACCGATGATGGTTTTGGAATAACCCTCGGCATTCAGATATATCGAATAAAAAGTGTAATAAGGACCGTGGCTGGCCTGCATCAGAAAACAGACCAGTAAAAAAGCTGAGACCTCTGGCCGCAGAATCACTTTTAAAAACGACTGTGGCTGAACACCGGTTGAGTCGACCCTAGATTCGGGTATGGTGAAGGAAACCGCGGCGATACCGACGAGACTGACAAGCATCACCGGCAGTACCCACCAGTACGAGCTCACATCGAGCACCGTCCCCAGACCCATAACGGCGAGGATAAAACCTACTGAGCCCCATAAACGGACACGGGTATAACTACCGGCCTCACCGGCGGAATGACTCATCGTCGCCGCCTCCACCTGAGGAAGCGAGGCATTCCAGAAGAAACTGAAGAGAAAGATTACGACGACAACCCACCAGAAATCGGTACCGAGGAAGGTGCCGACAAAACTCACGGCAGCCAGTAAAGAGGCCAGACGGACGACACGCATCCGCTGGCCCTGATGATCGGCCAACCAGGCCCAGATGTTCGGGGCAATGATCCGCGTTATCGAAATGAGGGCGATGACATAACCGATCTGGCTGGCGGTAAAACCGATATCCTCGAGATAGAGCCCCCAATAGGAAATGAGGATACCGAGGGTGGCGAAATAAAAAAAATAGAATCCGGAAAGACGCCAGTAAGGCATTAATACAGTGACGAGGTACGAGGGACGAGGACCGAGGTCAAAATTATTCAGACCTCTACAAGAAGCTGAACTGCTGGGCAAAAAAAGTATATCAAAAAAACCACGACGCTCTTAATCCCTCCTGATGCCTCGCCACTCGATCCTCGTTACTAGTTACTAGTTACTAGTTCCTCGCTACTTTCCTGAAGGGATAACTGGTACCGGACTTTTCACATCCATGTTCTGTGCCCGGTGACGTAATACATGGTCCATTAATATGATTGCTACCATTGCCTCGGCGATCGGTGTGGCACGGATACCGACACAGGGGTCATGGCGGCCGGTGGTGGCGATTTTGGTTGCCTTGCCTTGATCATTGATCGTCTGGCCAGGCAGACGGATGCTCGAGGTCGGTTTCAGGGCAATACTGGCGAGGATATCCTGTCCGGTCGAGATACCGCCGAGGATACCGCCGGCATGATTGCTCAAGAACCCATCTGGTGTAATCTCGTCCCGGTGCTCGGTGCCCTTCTGGATCACTGACTGGAAACCGGCACCGATTTCCACCCCCTTGACGGCATTGATGCTCATCAAGGCATGGGCCAATTCGGCATCAAGACGATCGAATACCGGTTCGCCCAAACCGATTGGGAGTTTGCTAGCGACAACATTGATCCGGGCACCGATGGAGTTACCCTCTTTACGTAACGCATCCATATACTGTTCGAGTTCGGCCACCTTGTCTGGATCGGGACAGAAGAATGGATTGGTGTTAACTGCTGCCCAGTCCTTGAGTTCGATCTCGATCGGGCCGAGTTGTGCCAGATAACCGCGGATCTCACTGCCAAATTTCCCCCGCAGATATTTCTTGGCGATAGCACCGGCGGCAACCCGCATGGCAGTCTCACGTGCAGATGAACGCCCACCGCCACGGTAATCACGGATGCCGTACTTCTGTTGATAGGTGTAATCGGCATGGCCGGGACGGTAGCGGTCTTTGATCTTGCTGTAATCCTGCGGCCGGGCATCGGTATTATGGATAATAAGTCCGATGGGGGCGCCGGTGGTCTTGCCCTCGAATACACCGGAGAGGATCTCGACGGCATCGGCCTCTCGGCGCTGGGTGGTATGCCGGGACTTCCCGGGTTTGCGCCGATCGAGGTCCGGCTGGATATCTGCTTCGGACAGCTCGAGCCCCGGCGGACAGCCATCAACAACGCATCCGAGCGCCTTACCATGGCTTTCACCGAAGCTCGTTACCATAAAATTCCTGCCAATACTATTACCCGACATCAGCTTTCAAATCCGGAGCGATGGACATCATTCAATAAATCAAGCAGATCGGCAAAGGGAATTGCGTTACGTGCCTGTTTGACGATAGGCATAAACGCCAGATCACTGCCATCGGCAAATTGATGCTTGCCATCTTTGATATAGGCGTGCAGATCTTTGAGTATCTTGGCCAGATGCTCATAGACATGAGCCATTTCAGTGAGTTGATAATCCATCTCACCCTCGTCCTCAGCACACATCAAGAGTTCATCAATCTCAAATATCGCCTGGTCGACGATATCAAGATATTCATCGATAGTTTTCGGTTTGGCAATAATCATTGTTTAAAACCGGGCTCATGGACCGATTAGATAGATCATACCCGAGCATCGCAGCAAACACTATGCGTTTAGCGGTCTACCATGCGTTTCGATTTCCAGATGTGCCATGAGATGCCGACACCAAACATGAATGAATGATTTTTTCTTACCAGTGGACTGTCCTCAAATACGGCGCCGGACAAGGTGTCGTAGCGGGCGAAGGCCACCAACCAGTACTTGGGATATTTCTTTTGGGCCGAGAAAGTAAGACGACTGCCACTATAACCGGATTTGGCATTATAAAATGGCCTGGTGGCGGTAACGAAACCCTGTGGAACACCATAGAAGTATTCATGGTATTCCTCCGTGGCATAGATCGGTCCGAAGGCGATCCCGATATCCCAGTTTGAGCGGGTAAAAAAGTCCGTTTGCACGTGCGGCGCAAATACATTACCGATATGCTCAATGTTATCCGGATCGAGTGTGAATGCAGCGCGTAGCGGTAAAATGATACGCCATTTTTTTCTTTTCACGGTGTCTTCGCTCAGCAGGATCTGCATCTGAGGCCCAATTTCTACTGTCAGATCGAGGTCCGGCATACCGGCGCGTATGCCGTTTTCTTCACTCTTCGTCGGCGGGCCGGCAGCCAGACTGAAATCGAATATAATACGTTTGTCCCTGACGATACCGACACGGGCACCTTCATCATCAATCGTCAGGCGTTTGCCACGATATTCGATGTAAGGAAAGGGTAAAAAATAATTCGTACGCTGATCTGAACCGCGATAGTCAGGAATATTCAGACCAAAAATACCCAGGCTAATTTCCCACAAGGGTTTCTCCTCGGCATGTACGGGCATGGACAAATTTATGAGCAGGAACAAACCGAGAGTGAATACTGGTAGATTTCGCATCTTGATCAACAACAGTACATTCCTTTTTTCGCTGGTAATTACTAACTTTCTGTATCTTATG
>FXBF010000015.1_pt1 | contig 41622 bp, 31 predicted proteins | sample 5335321 | NCBI WGS metagenome assembly FXBF01 (sample SAMEA103928391, study PRJEB20085) | sediment metagenome | isolation source: sediment
CGATACCGTTTCCAGATTATGAAGTCTCCAAATCCTGAATCGCAGCGGCCGGCGGTCCTCCGCAAACCGCCGTAATGGCGTAGCCGGGCCCGAAAAGGCACGTCCAAGCGTGGTTGGTCGGGATCGAGCTCCCAAGGGTGGATGTAGAACGTGGCCGGAACACCACGACTCTCGCAACTCCTGAAGGCCGCCCTCGCAAGGCTATAGGGGAGAAGTCGGAAGTAGGCGCCCCCCGCCGCGGGCAAGTTTACCCCCCAAACGCTCAGGGTGGCCGGCGGGACCTCGGCCAGTCGACCAGCGGGCCGCTCAATCCAGTGGGGATCGCGACGCCCGTTGGAATAGCCGTAGCCCGGTCGCCATACCGGAAAGAGGCTCGAGTCATAGCCGTATTCTTCCTCGACGAGGATATCGAGAGCCCACTCACAGCCGCGCAGAATCGAGAATGTGGGAGCTCGATAGCCCAGCACCGGCGTTCCCGTCAGGTCTTCCAACTGCCGCTTGGAACGTCTCACCGCCTCGCGGAACTGCGCCGGGGTCTGCTGGTGGACGCGTCTGTGGTCCCAACCGTGTGAGGCGATCTCGTGTCCCTCACTGGCGATCCGGCGCACAAGCTCCGGATTTCGCTCGGCTACCCAGCCCAGCACGAAAAATGTCGCTCCCGCGCTATAGCGGGCCAGCAACTCCAGGAGGCTGGAGACGCTCTCTCCCACGCGGCTTTCGAGATTGTCCCAGCAGCGTCGATCGATGCTGGATTCGAAAGCCGAGACGTGAAAGTACTCCTCGACGTCGACCGTGAAATGGTGATTCAAGCGCTCCCTCCTGATCCGCAGGGCTGCGGATAACAGAAAAGTCAGGAGCAATGTGCGTGCCTTGGCGGCGGCCGATGGCTCGACCGACAGGCATTAGAGGCCCGTCGGGGCAGCGATTGGCTAGCTTCTCACCGGGTGATCCTGCTCCGCTCGTGGGTGGGTGCACCCTTCAGACACACTTCTGCAGGGCCAAGGGGTTCCCAGCGGCGGTCCATTGCCGTGCCGATTTAGGTCTGCCAACTCAAGTTTGCAGGCTGCCGATCAACTCGTCAAAATGCCGCTCGACCAATCTCTGCGCCAGGATCTCCGGCGGTTCCTCGGATTGTATTACTTCGAAAGAGTATTCCAGAGCGAGGTCATCGTAAATCGCTTGAAAATCACGGAGCACATCGGGTGACAAATCTTTCTTTCGTGCAAGGATTGTGGCAGAGTCGCTGCGCAAGAGGAACACACGAGTGGGGCGGAAGAATACCCGGCACAGCAGGCGTCGCATGCGTCGATAATGTACTACGCTTCGGCGCATCGCACCCGTCATGAGATCATAGATATAGCGGTCGGCGATCACAATCGTGCCCCGCCGCCGGTGGCGGTAGATGCACCAATAACGGTAGTACATCTCTGCGGTAAGCAACGTAAAGAAGGCCACAACTCGCAAGAGACTTCGCACCAGCCGCAGTGTCAGGTAAAGCCGGGAGTGCTCGCGCATAGTCTGGTGGAGTGCCTGTTCGTCTTCGCTAAATGGACGGCCGACAATTGCCTTTAAGGTGATTCGCACCGTATCAGCTAGTTGAACGCGTGGCAGGCGGTTCCTTCGCAGTAACACAGCCAACCACTCACGTATGGTCAAGCTCCAGCCGGGGACGTAGGGTGAGTTGGGAATAATCTTCAAGTGGTGATGGCCCCACGGCCCCATATACTGCACGACAGCGCGGAACACATTCTGATGGTTCAAGAGATTCACAAGAGAAACGCTCAAGGACGACTTGCCGCTGCCGTCCACGCCGACAAAAGCATAGACAGGCGCCCGCGGTCGAGGATCGTAACGCCGCCACCAGCGGCGCAGACTCAGGACTAAGCGGCGCTGACGCAATCCGGGATTTACTCGGCGCAGCCGTTCTATGATGTCTTCACGCACCCGCTCAGCACGGGTCGGTTCGCGATAATATGCATCTATCTCATCAATGATATCGCAGAGGATGGAATACGTACCGTATCCGCTCAGGCTTGCCCGAAGTGCTTTACGTTCGACTTTTTCGCTGAGCGCGCGGATATGCGGATAGTGTTTGGTCTGGATACGTCGCTTACCGATGATGTTGTGGAAAACGAGTATGGCCAGCAGGTCACAGTCCGCCGGCAGAAAATAATCCTCCACCCGTCTCAGGCGGGACAGCACAGCCCGGTGATCCATGTAGACGATTCCACTTTGCACCAGCCTGCGGTGCAAGTCAACGACGATGAACTGCCCGTTGGTGTACTTTACGAGAGCCGTCTTGAACGGTATGTAGCGCTCGGTGACTTTGACGCGGTAGCCGATTCCTTCTAAGACCTTGAGCGCCTCCTCAAACCGGTCGTCATCCACCAACAGGTCGAGGTCACGTGGAGGGGCACCGCCTTGCAAATCGTCTCGGAGCAGGCAGAACTGGATGTGTCTCTTGCCTAGGGCTTCAAACAGTAGGGCATATTCGGACCGCACGTTTACTTGATCAAACATCGAATATGCCTCAACGGCGTACGAAAATTTTCCTCTAGCCACTTGTCTGTCGGCAAGGCGGCCGCATCTTCGAACTGACCAGCTACGTGCTGTGCCCACTGCACTACAAGAAGCGGGGCGAATAGTACTTCGTGGAGGCCGAGTATGTCGCGGTAGCGATTTAGCGCGGACCGCTCGGTGGCATCGAAAAGCCCACCTTCGAGGGCACGAACGACTACCTGCCCGATGCACCATCCGCGTCGTCGACGGTGAATGCTCAAAATGAAGTGTAACAAGTCCTGGAGCGGCAGACCCAGCTCCTTGCCTTGATCCCAATCTACTACGCCCGAGAGTCTCTTTCCCGCGGGATGGAATAGCACGTTTTTCACATTGAAGTCACCGTGTACCCAAATCAGAGGTAACTTCTGACCTTGTGTACTGCGGACTAGAAAGGCCTGCAATGCGTTCAGTTCATGCAAAAGCTTCGGGTGGTGTCGACGTAGGGTAGCAATGACCGGCTCGAAATAATCCGCAGCGAACTCGTCGTCGATTTGCCTAGACAGAAAGTGCACTCGGCTAAGGCGGTCGAGAAACTGGAAAGCTTCCTCAAGAATATACGTGTCGGTCCGCGACGTGGTGATGAGCTCAGCGGCAGGTACGCCAGATAGCTTTCTTTCAAGAGTGTATGGCGTGCCGGCCAGTGCCCCGAACGCTAGCTGCTCAGGTGCCAGGGAATAGATCTGAGGCGCTCGTTCGGCCAATCGTGCGAGGACGCGTCGGGCAGCGTCCATACGTAGCGCACCCCGGTGATGAAGGGGGAGGCGCAACACACCGTCACCCTGGTCGTGCAGGCTTATGAAGAATAGCAGTAAGCCGGTCCTCTGGACGCGACACTCAACGACGGCGGGCACTGCTTCCAGACTGAGCGCATCGCGTAGACGCATCAGTAGCTGCTCGACAAATCCTGGGGCCAGTCGTTCTTGCCCCGCAATCACCATAAACCCGTCATGTATCCGCGCGATCAATCCGAGGCGGTCCAGTAGCCGGAAGAATTGACTGCGCACATGGCGAGGCAAAGTTCCGCTCCAACCTAGAATCTCCCGCGGTTGCCGATGATTTGGATAGAGAGAGTATGTACTCTGGGCCACGAGGGAAGCGCGCCGCAGTCTCCTTCGGAGTCCGTCCAGCGACGGCAGCGGGTGACTATGACGAAAGAGTTGCCCTAGTCCTCGAACTGGGCTCAGTACGCCGCCTCTGAACGTGCTAAGCCCAAGTCGATTTGCAGTCACGACACAGCATTGTCCGTCTGGCTCAAGCAAGCAGGCGGCCCAACTAAGAACATCCGCTGGTACGCGGTCGGTAAGCTGCGCAAAGCTATCCTCTAGGGCTACTAGGCTGTAACGCTCAGTGTGGTGCGCCATGCGATCGAGCGGACCGTCTATCACCCGCACAGGCAACCTCAGGTTCTTGTAGAAGCGCCGTAAGAGCTCGGCGCGCCTTGGCTCGGGATCCCAAACCACGAGTTCCGCGAAACGACCCGACAGAACCAGCGGCGTGATGCTCCAAGGCGCGGGAATCAGAAGGGCTCTCTTCGCGGGATCAGCTGGACAGAGGAACGACCACTCGTAGCCTTTGGCGCTGAACATTCTGTGAATCGCTTCGCGCCGCTCGGCGGGGGAAAAAGCGCCCGAGTTCTCGAGCAGCGTAACAAAACTCGATCTGAGGGCACCAAGATTAGGTATCACGCCATTCTCCCATCGGCATGCGGCACTAACGCATAGAAGATCCACTCGCCCCCAGAAGGACTCCAGACGACGGGTGCCAAGGCTTCGCGCCCTCATACCCGGGGCCGGGCCCCGGCACAGGCCCGACGGCAGCTCTATTTTCTGCGACCGATGACCTCGTTGCCCTGGGCGTAGGCGCCGATGTCTTCGCCGTTCCGACCGGCGCCGCGAGCCGGAGAGCCGGACCGGAGCTTGAAGTCGCTCGGATCGTCGAAGTTCAGGTCGACGAATAGCGGGTCGGCCACAACGCGGTTCGCCCCGCAGCCCGCTTGGGTTTGCCAAAAGAGGTTGTAGTCGCAGTAGGACAGCACGGGGTTCGAGTCAACGAGGTCCTCGCTGCCGCTGTTGTAGATGATGTTGTTCCACACTTCCAGGTTCGTGGTGCGATCGCCAGCGGCGCTAATACTTTTTCGCCCCATGTCGACCACGGTGTTGCTGTATACTTTCGAGCCATCCTGCGGACTGCTGGTGCCTCGGATATTGATGCCAGTCTCGCATCTGGCCACGACGTTAGAGTAAACCTGGTGATCTCGCGTACCATCGCCGACGCCCAGATGTATGCCCGACTGGGTGCAATCGTGGACCCAGTTGTAGCGGAATGTGTTGTTGGCACCGTCAGCCTTGTTCCTGAGGCCGCAGCCCACGTCGTATACCTCATTGTGCTCCATGACAACTTGTCTGCTCGAGTACATCTTGACGCCCGTCGCGCCGCAGCCGCGGGGTGCGTCCCCATCATCGATATCGTAGATGAGGTTGTCGCGTATCAAGATATCCATCCCGCCGTCGATCCGGATGCCGTCGGTGTTATCCCCACCGGTACCGCGCATCCCATGGATCTCGGAGTTCTCAATGATGATGTTGTCGCTGCTATTGATGACGACTCCTTTGGTGCCGCCCACATACACCTCGAACCCATCCCAGATGATGTAGCTTCGGTCTTTCGCTCCTATGACCGGGCAACCGGAATCGTTCGGCCCCGTACTGTTCGTCACGTAAGGCTTATGGCCGGGATAGGCGCGGAACGCGACGGGGTTGCCGGCGGTACCCGAGTTCGCAGGATTGAGCGCCGGGGTTGTCCACGAGCAGTTCTGGTCCGCCACATAGGTGCCGTCCTTGACGTAGACCGTCTCCCCGGCCTTCAGAGTCGCCGCGGCCTTCTGGAGGGTCTTCCACGGCAGCGCCTCCGTCCCCGGATTGTCGTCCGAGGCTGCCGAGTTCCCTATGTCGACGAAATAGGTCTGGGGGCCTCCAACCTCGGCAACGACACTGACGGCCGTCACAGATGCAGTGCCACCCGCCGGCAGCTGAATCGACGGCGGGGCAATCGCGACCGATGCCACTCCATTGGTCGCCGCCTCGTGCGTGTCCGCAAGCTCCCGACTACACCCTGGCTGCAGGGCGACGAATGCCACACAGACGGCGACTAGCAATGCCCACTGGCGTCCCATGAAGCGCTCCCGAGAAGGACCACACATTTGCAACCCAACCGACGACCACGCAAGCAACGGACCGTGCACAGTGGCTGTTGTCGCCGTGGACCCCCCTGGGGTCAGTTACACCTCGCTTGACTGACCCCGCCCCCTCGCTCATAGGAGGGGGCAGTGGGTCGAGGCCGGGTTACTCTGCGCTGCTCTTTTGAGGAAATAGACTACGCCGCCGGTCTATCGCGCCCGGAGCCGACAAAGACTAGGCTTCCCGCCGCGCGGAGGAGTGGCGTGTCATCCACCGGAATTCACCAGTTCGCTGATCTCCGGTGTAGTCAGAGCGCGACCGTAGAAACGGATGTCGTCGATCGACCCGTCAAAGAAGTCGTCGCCGCCGGTATCTTTCGCGCCGAACGCCAGATTTGCGCCGTTGGACAGGTCTCCCACCGCTCTGTTGGAGGAATCGACCAGAACCCCATCGACATAGAGACGACTCACGGACCCTTCCCTCACCACGGCCACGTGATGCCAGATCCCATCGTTTCGGATCTGACCGTCCCGAAGGGTAATTGAACGGCTAGGGCCGACCAGTCTGACCTTAATCTTGTTTCTACTCAGCTCAATCTTGTATTGGGCAATGGCCGTTCCCGCACTCCCCTTCCTCAAGATGTCGGCGTCGCTGTTGCTGTTGATCCAGTTCAGCCACAGAGAGATAGTGAAATCTCCAACCATATCCAGAGCGTCGTCGTCCGGAACCCGGACATAATCATCGACGCCGTCAAAGGACAGGGCCGTCCCAGTATGCCCGGGAATCCACGTCGGCCCATTGATCAGGGTTCCAAAGTTCCCGTTGCCAGAGACATCGGCAGCCACGGTTCCGCTGCCATCGTCAAGCTTCCAGTAGCCGACGGTCCCAGGGGGACCGCCATCATCAGGAAGCGTCGTCGCCTCGGCCGGGCCGCCTCTTGCCGACTCGAGGCCGGCACCGTTCACGGCCGAAACCTCATAGGCATATGTCGTCGCCGGGGTGAGTCCTGAATCGGTGAATGGTGTGATCAGCGATTCCCCCACGAAGACGCCGTCGCGATAGATCCGGTAAGTGCTGACGCCCGATTCGGGATCGCTCGACGGGTCCCAGCTCACCTGAATCTGGAACGCACTGAGCGGGCCTGCCGCCACGTTTGGGGGGACCGTAGGTGGCGTGTCATCAAGCAGCGTCGTCGCCTCGGCCGGGCCGCCTCTTGCCGACTCGAGGCCGGCACCGTTCACGGCCGAAACCTCATAGGCATATGTCGTCGCCGGGGTGAGTCCTGAATCGGTGAATGGTGTGATCAGCGATTCCCCCACGAAGACGCCGTCGCGATAGATCCGGTAAGTGCTGACGCCCGATTCGGGATCGCTCGACGGGTCCCAGCTCACCTGAATCTGGAACGCACTGAGCGGGCCTGCCGCCACGTTTGGGGGGACCGTAGGTGGCGTGTCATCACCGGAATTCACCAGTTCGCTGATCTCCGGTGTAGTCAGAGCGCGACCGTAGAAACGGATGTCGTCGATCGACCCGTCAAAGAAGTCGTCGCCGCCGGTATCTTTCGCGCCGAACGCCAGATTTGCGCTGTTGGACAGGTCTCCCACTCCTCTGTTGGAGGAATCGACCAGAACCCCATCGATATAGAGACGGCTCGCGGATCCTTCCCTCACCACAGCCACGTGATGCCAGACCCCATCGTTCCGGTTCGTCTGATTGTCTGCAAGAGTAGTTGAACGTTGGGCGCCGACCAGTTTGACCCTAATCCTGTTGCTCCTCATTTCAATCTTGTAATGGACGGTGGCCGTTCCCGCGCTCCCCTTCCTCAAAATGTCGGCGTCACTGTTGCTGCTGATAAACTGCACCCACAGAGAGATAGTGAAGTCTCCAACCATATCCAGCGCATCGTCGTCTGGAACCCGTACATAATCATCGACGCCGTCAAAGGACAAAGCTGTCCCAGTACGCCCGGGAACCCACGTCGGCCCATTCATCAGGGTTCCAAAGTTCCCGTTGCCGGAGGCATCGGCAGCCACGGTTCCGCTGCCATCGTCAAGCTTCCAGTGGGCGACAATCCCACCATTGCCGGGCCCGCCATCATCAGGAAGCGTCGTCGCCTCGACCGGACCGCCTCTTGACGACTCCAGACCCGCACCATTAACGGCCGAAACCTCGTAGAGATGTGTTGTCTCTGCGGTAAGTCCGTCATCGGTGAATATTGGAACGACCGATTGCCCCACGAAGACATTGTCGCGATAGACCCTGTAAAAGCTCACACCCGATTCGGGATCGCCAGACGCGTCCCAGGTCACCTGAACCTTGAAGGCACTGAGTGGGTCTGCCGCCACGTTTTGGGGGACCGTAGGTGGCGTGTCATCACCGGAATTCACCAACTCGCTGATCTCCTGTGCAGTCAGAGCGCGGCTGTAGAAGCGGATATCGTCGATCGACCCGTTTAAGAAGTCGGAGTTGCCGGTATCTTTCGCGCCGAACGCCAGATTTGCGCTGTTGGACAGGTCTCCCACTCCTCTGTTGGAGGAATCGACCAGAACCCCATCGATATAGAGACGGCTCGCGGATCCTTCCCTCACCACAGCCACGTGATGCCAGACCCCATCGTTCCGGTTCGTCTGATTGTCTGCAAGAGTAGTTGAACGTTGGGCGCCGACCAGTTTGACCCTAATCCTGTTGCTCCTCATTTCAATCTTGTAATGGACGGTGGCCGTTCCCGCGCTCCCCTTCCTCAAAATGTCGGCGTCACTGTTGCTGCTGATAAACTGCACCCACAGAGAGATAGTGAAGTCTCCAACCATATCCAGCGCATCGTCGTCTGGAACCCGTACATAATCATCGACGCCGTCAAAGGACAAAGCTGTCCCAGTACGCCCGGGAACCCACGTCGGCCCATTCATCAGGGTTCCAAAGTTCCCGTTGCCGGAGGCATCGGCAGCCACGGTTCCGCTGCCATCGTCAAGCTTCCAGCGGGCGACAAGGGAGGGGTCCATCCCTAAATCGAAAACTGGCGCCCTGAGAGGCGCACCGGTGGGCACATCGGTGGGCAGTTCACATGCGGCAAAAGCGACAGCGGCGAGGAAAGGCAGAGCCATGCGTTTCATAACAGCACCTTAGATTGGAAAGACAAGCCCAAATTGTCGCAAAGGTGCCCGCTGAACGGGCCCCGATTCGACAGATCTGCAGCCGGCTCGGCGAACCTAAGCAAGGACCGGCGACAAATGCAAACACGGGGCGGCGCAAGGGTCGTGCGGATTCTGCGGACGTGGACCGATGCCGGTTTTCACGCAGAATACAACGAGTTAAGCCCTGGCGAGCACGCCTGAGGAGGGAGCGCCATATCGCGGCGCCTCGGCCCTTGTTGTATGTATACTACAGAAAACGCACCTACTATCTGCGCCGTCTGACTCTTGCCGAGTGCCCTTGTGAAGCCCGGAAGTCAGGTTTCGGAGCACTGTGGAGTAGTCCCAGCGAGTATGCCCAGCGTGGTGGAGAAGTGGCGGGGTAATACCCAGCCACCAAGGGCCCCGACGCGTTCGAGGCGAGACTTCAAAGAGATTCTTCTGTGAGATACGGGGTCTTGACCGACGGCAACCGGATCGTCACACAGCTACTTGGTCCGGTCGCCCGGCCAGGCCCAGGCGGAGGCCGTACGGCGGCTCTATCTTCTGCGACCGATGACCTCGTTGCCCTGGGCGTAGGCGCCGATATCTTCGCCGTTCCGACCGGCACCGCGTGCCGGAGAGCCGGACTGGAGCTTGAAATCCTCAGGGCCTTGGAAAGAACCGTCCACGAACAGTGGGTCGCCCAGCACATTGTTCGACCCGCATTTCTCTTCGGTCTGCCAGTAAAGGTTGTAGTCGCAGTACGAGATCCGGGGGTTGCCATCGTATAGGTCTCGATTAGAGCTAGCGTAAGCGATGTTGTTCCAAACTTGGAGACCGCCGGTCGAGCCGCTCTCACGAGCGCGCACGATGTTGCTGCCGTGCAGGTTGACGAACGTGTTATTGTAGACCTGCGGATTGGTGGCCGTTGAAGTGCTAACCCCGGAACTGCAATTCTTTACGATATTGCTGTAGGCTTTGGCATCTGTGGTCGTTTTGAGCTGTATTCCGTAACTTGAGCAGTCGTGTACCCAATTGTTGCGGAAGATATTGTCTTGCCCGCCGTTTTTGTTCCGTATCCCCGCCCCCACGTCATACACCTCGTTGTTTTCCACAATCACGCGCGAGCTGTAATACATCTTGACTCCCGTACCATTGGTCGAGCCGCTGGCGTTCTTAACGTCGTAAATAAGATTGTTTCGAATAATTACGTCGGAGGAGTTATCGACCCTGATCGCGTCGGTGTTGTCGCCGTTGGGACCCCGCATCCCGTGGATCTCGGAGTTTTCGATGATGATGTGGTCGCTGTCATTCACCATGACAGCCTTGGTGCCACCGAGTGAGACTTCGAATCCATCCCAGATAATGTAGCTGTTGTACTTCGCACCGATGACTGGACAGCCTGAGACGGACGGGATAGTGGAGTTCGTCACCAGCGGCTTATGGCCGGGATAGGCACGGAAAGCGATATAGTTGCCAGGGGTACCGGAGTTCGCTGGCGCCGCACTCGGCGTCCCCGACGACGGACACGACTCCTCTACATAGGTCCCGTTCTTGACGTAGACGGTCTCCCCAGCTTTCAAGGTCGCCGCAGCCTTAGAGATGGTCTTCCACGGCAGCGCCTCCGTCCCCGGGTTGTCGTCGGAGGCCGCAGAGTGCCCAATGTCGACGAAATAGGTCTGGGGGCCTCCGACCTTAGCAACGACCGTAACGGCGGCCTCCGCCGTCTGACCTTCGGTCGTCGCCGAGACGCTCGCCGTGTCCTCGGCCACCCCGGTGATCTGACCGCGAACATCAACTGTTACGATGGATGGATTCGAGCTGGCCCACTCGACGAGAGGGCCAGTCAAGATGTTGCCGCCTGCATCTCTCGTGACAGCCGTCAGAAATGCAGTACCACCCACCAGCAGCGAGATCGATGATGGAGCAATCTCGACCGATGCCGCTTCGGTGGCGGTCTCAGCCTCGTTCGTGGCCGTCAGCTCCTGACTACAGCCTTGCTGAAGGGCGACGACCACCACAAAGACGGCGAGCAGCAATGCCACCTGGCGTCCCATGAAGCGCTCCCGAGATAGACCACAGATTCGCGACTCAACCGACTGGCCGCGGGGGTCAGCGTCGGATTGGACCCTAGGGTGGGCTTGCATATCCTCGTCCGTTTCGCTCTGGTGCTCCAGACGCTTCCCATCCCGGCACAGCGCCCGTGTGCAATAGCTGGACCGAAGGACTCAGCTGCGCTCGAAGCCTTCTCGACGGGCCGAGTCATCAAGTCCTCTCTCTGCGGTGCCTGGCTGGCAGCAAGGAACGGACCAAGCTGTAACCGGTTACGAGCTATCGGGTTGGCTAGCGGTTAGGTGCGAGAGCCTAACACAATATTCGCCAGAAGGATGCAAGTTTTTTCAGGAGCGCTCAGTGGCCGTGGGTCCCTGCAGACACCAGGCCGGTGGGCTCAGCGTGCTAACCAGGCGCAAGAAATCTCGGACGCGGCGATTTTCGCTTCCGATCTGTAAATTGACGCCTCATTCTGCGACTCCTGGAGCTATCAGGCAGCAGATCCGCCGGCCCTTACGTATCTCACAAGACCTGTACAATTACTCTTGGTTGGACGATTCAAGCGGATTTGTATCCCATGTGACGCAAGTTGTCCACCGCGCAGGAACTGCTCCTAGGAGGCTGTCCGAGTAATCCATCCGACCTCGATCCTTGGGGATGTAGGTCTTGGATGGAGTGAGGTAGATTTGAGGCACGGAACCCGAGAGGAGCAAGGGGGAGAGTGCCATGGGGAAGACGTTCCGCCCGTACCAGCCGGATCAGCTTTTGGTGTTGCCGCCGTCGCTGCAGGAGTGGTTGCCTGCGGATCACCTAGCGTACTTCGTGAGCGAGGTGGTGGATTCGCTGGATCTGCCGGGGATCTACGACAGCTACTCGGAGGAGCGGGGCTACCCGCCGTACCATCCGCTCATGATGACGAAGCTGTGGTTGCACGGGTACGCGTGCGGGGTGAGGAGCGCGCGGAAGCTCCAGCGAGCGACGCGGGAGGACGTGGCGTTCCGGGTGTTGTGCGCGGGTAACGAGCCGGACTTTCGGACGTTGTCGGAGTTTCGGAGGCGGCACCTGGAGGCGCTGAGCGGACTGTTTGCGCAGGTGCTACAGCTGTGCCGTGAGGCGGGGCTGGTGAAGCTGGGGCACGTGGCGATCGACGGGACGAAGGTGAAGGCGAACGCGAGCAAGCATAAGGCGATGAGCTACGAGCGCAGGGTGGCCGAGGAGTCGCGCTGGCGGGCGGAGGTTCAGCGCTGGCTGGCGGAGGTGGAGGCGAACGATCGGGCGGAGGACGAGCGGCACGGGGCGGACAAGACGGGCGACGAGCTGCCCGAGGAGCTGCGCTACCGTGAGGGTCGGCTGAAGAAGATCCGGGAGGCGAAGGCGGCGCTGGAGGAGCGTGCGCGGCGTGCGGCGGAGGACAGTGGCAAGGGAGATGGGGAGCCGGAGCCGAAGGCGCAGCGGAACTTCACGGACCCGGAGAGCCGGATCATGCTCTCCAGTGACGGTGCGTTCATCCAGGCGTACAACGCGCAGTTGGCGGTGGACGCGGCGAATCAGGTGATCGTGGCGGCCGACGTGGTGCAGGCGGCCAACGATAGGCGCGAGCTGATCCCGATGGTCGAGGCGGCCCTTGACGCGTTCGAGGAGGCGCCGAGGGCGTTCAGTGCGGACGCGGGCTACTGGTCGGAGGAGAACGCCGAGACACTCTAGTACTACGAGATCGAGGCCTACGTGGCGCCGGAGAAGATCGGACACCGCCAGTGGCGGGAGACGAAGGCGCTCAGGGGGGTCGGATCCCGAAGGGTCTCACGCAGAAGGAACGCATGCGGCGCAAGCTCAAGACGAAGCGGGGCCGGGCCGAGTACAACAAGCGAAAGATCACGGTGGAGCGGCTGTGCGGCCAACTGAGCACCGTACAGGGGATCGACCCGTTCCTCTTACGCGGACTCGCGAAGGTCAGGGGCGAATGGTTGCTCGCCTGCACGAGCCACAACCTGCTCAAGCTGTTCCGGAACCGGGATCGAGCGGTGGGCGCGAAGTTCCGAGCTCGGCGGCACCTCGCCATGGGTCTCGCGGCTGGATAGAGACAGCTCGCGAGGCGGCTTGTTTGCCTCGCTCTGATATCCAGGAGTCAGACGAACCTGAGCATCAACCCGTCGAACCGCTCGACGAACCGACGAGACCCGTTACGAGGACAGGCTCCTAGTGTTGTGTCCCAGGAGTAGCTTGACTATACAGCGCCCCCTCGTTAGACTCCCTTCTCAACGAAAAGGAGGGAGCCCCATGCCCAGAGGTCGACCGCTGCACCCGCTCAGCCTCTCGCCCAACGAGCGCGACATCCTCCACTCGATGACCCGCTCGCGATCCCTGCCCCACGCCCTGGTCGTGCGCGCCCAGATCGTCCTGCTCGCCGCTCAGGGGGAGAGCAACACCGCCATCGCCCAGGCGCTGGGCCTCTCGCGCCCCACCGTGGGGCTCTGGCGCCAGCGCTACGTCGAGCAACGGATCCCACGGCTCTACGACGAGCTGCGGCCGGGCGGGCCCCGCTCGATCGAGGACGAACAGATCGCCGAGCTCATCCGCAAGACGATCAACACCCAACCCAAAGACTCGACCCACTGGACCTGCCGCTCGATCGCCGCGGAGACGCAACTTTCCAAGTCCACGGTGCAGCGGATTTGGAAGGCGTTCGGGCTCCAGCCACATCGGCAAAAGCACTTCAAGCTCTCCACCGACCCCTTCTTCGTGGAGAAAGTGCGCGATATCGTCGGCCTCTACCTCAACCCACCCGATGAGGCGATGGTGCTGTGCGTGGATGAGAAGAGCCAGATCCAGGCGCTGGACCGCACCCAGCCATTGCTCCCCTTGGGGCTCGGCTATCTGGAGGGGGTCACCCACGACTACATCCGCCACGGGACCACGACCTTGTTCGCGGCCCTCGACATCGCCTCCGGCCAGGTCCTCGCCCAATGCAAACGGCGGCACCGCCACCAGGAATTCCTCCAGTTCCTCCGTCATATCGACGCCAGCGTCCCCAAAGACCTGGAGGTCCATCTGGTCATCGACAACTACTCGACGCACAAGCACGCCAAGGTGCGCCGCTGGCTCGCAGCGCGACCCCGCTACCACGTGCACTACACCCCAACCTACGCCTCCTGGCTCAATCAAGTGGAGATCTGGTTCAGTATCATCACCCAGCGCGCCATCCGCCGCGGCACTTTTCGCAGCGTCACAGACCTGGTGGCCAACATCGAGCGCTTTGTCCGAAACTCCAACAACAACTCTCGCCCCTTCCTCTGGACCGCCACAGCCGACTCCATCCTCCAGAAAATCCAGCGACTTTGTGAAGCCATCGCTGGGACAGACACTAGCCGGTACCTTCCATAATTATGTTCCCGGAGATCGCAGGCACGATTCTGGAGAGCAAGTCCACGCGACTGCGTAAGCTCGCTGACTATGTTGCCGGCCACGGTAGGTGCACGACCGTCGTCGAGAACCCACGGTGACTCCCGATAGACCATTGGTGCATGTCGTGACAGAGCGGGTCGAGCGAGAAATTCGCGAGGCTGGTTGGGATGCGGCGACCGGGTCGGCCATGAGGCTCAGGAACCTGGCGGCGAGGCTGGTCGCCCTCATTCGGGTCTATGGCGACCTCGCGACCTCCCATCTGGCGCGCGCAATCGCCTTGGCGCTTGGAAGCTCACGGCGGAGGGTCAGCCTCGCGGTGGGCTCCGTGGCCGCCACAGCCCTAGGTTTAGCGGTAGGCAGATATGCGGTGGCGGCAGTCTGTGCAGCCCCCGGTATGCTTCTGATCGGATCGTTGGCCTGGCGGCGGCTCGGCGAACGATGGCGGCTCGCAAAGATCGCCCGCCAGCCTCGGGACCTAGGGGGGCTGACGCCGGCGGAACAGACCCTCGCTGAGATGGGCCTGCAACCTGAGGTCATCCGCCGCGTTCAACAACAGGCGGCATCGGTCAAGGAATTGTTGATCGCCGAGTTCGATCAGAACAACCGGGTTGTGAGTGAGATAGGCTCGATCCCTCTCTATGCCAAGGCTCTAATCACAAGGGAGGAGTTCCGCAGGCGATCCCGCAACCGGATGCAGATCGTCGTGACCTCGGGTCTCGTTGCAATAAGGAAGCAGTACAGTATCCCCGGGCGGTTCATCAACGAAGTTCTGTGTCTCGATGCGTTGCAGGAAATCCAGGGGGTTCCGAAGATTGTCCGCGTGTTGCCCAGAGACAGGGTAATGTACCAGTCCTTCATCGCCGGTCGCAATTTGGGAAGTCTACTGGCCAAGAGGGGAGCAAGCGTCAGTATCCAGTTCCGAGCGGGGAGCTCGTACCCCGGGAACGGGAACTGGTCGAGTTCCGAGGAGCCGACCGGAGAGAGGGCGCTTCTTCTCCGGGGCCTCAGCGAAGCCGCGGGCGAACGCTTCATCCCAGCGTTGGGCCGTCTGATCTTGTCGATTCACGCAGCGGGTGTGGCACTCATGGACATAAAGCACGGAAATGTGCTGATTCGCGATGGCACCCCATACCTCTGCGACTTCGACCTGGCGCGGCGCTTCTCGCGCAACAGCGTGCGGTTCATGCTTGTCAGGGTGCAGGAGCGCGACAGATTTAACTACCTGTTCGGCGGCGACCTGTTAACAGATCGCGATTTCTTCGGCAAGCTTGGGCCGGACCTATCCCCGCGCAACCATGAGCGTTTCCCTTCCATCTATTTCGGGAAGGGCTATCACCTGCGGGGTGCGGGCTCGTTCGCCCGCGACTCCACGCGCTGGCCTGTCCTGCAGCGCTACTTTCCGGACGTGCGCGGCCGGCGAATCCTCGACCTAGGAGGTAGCGCGGGCGTTATGCCGCTGAAGTTGCTACGCGCGGGAGCCGAGAGGGTGCTTGCCTTCGAGCCCGATCCGCAGATCAAGAGTTTCGCCCATCGCGTCTGCCGCTTTGCTGAGATCGTCGACAACCGCCTATACGATCTCGAGCTCGTCCCTGAGTCATACACATCAGTCGTGTCTGATTACCCTTCTGGCTATTCACTGGCAGTGGTTACCGGTGGCGTCCCCTGGGATCAGAAAAGCCTGCGCCGTGTGTTTTTATTCCTCGGCGCACGCGTGGATGCCCTGGTGGTGGACCTCGGGGGCGGGCTCGAGCGTTCGCTGTCGACCTTGGGTGGCAAAAAGCCGGAGGTTGTGCAGGCGTTGTTGACTGAAAGCGGCTTCGACCAGCAACGAGCGATAAATCGAGGCGTTCGGGAGGGGGCTTTGATCGTCGCCAGCAGCACGCTAGCTGCCAGCACACGTAGTTTGGGCGGGCCGCACCACTTGGGTTCTTTGGGGCTGTAATTGCGCCAGCGAGCGCTTGTCGCGGCAACCGCAGCAATCCTGGCCATCATCATATGGTGGCCGTTCGATTTTTCACTCTCCGCGGTGGATACAACCCTCAGTCGACTGAGACTCGGCCTTGCCCAGTCACCTGGCGCGTACGACGCTGTGATCAACACTCTCGCATTTGTGCCTTTGGGTCTGCTGGCAGCTCGCGGCACACTCCGTTCACTCGCCCGAGTCGCTTATATCGCCTTTGCTCTCAGCCTAACCCTTGAATTGGGCCAAGTCTTCATGCCGGGAAGAGTACTCTCGGTTTGGGATGTGAGTTTTAACGTCGCGGGGGCTCTAGCCGGCGGTCTGATCGCCGTCGGAACACCAAAGCTGCTATGCACTATTCGTGGCATCCGCATCGGCGCCACTTGGTGGGCTCTCATTGGAGCGTCGGCGGGCGTAGTGGCATTCACGTGGATGCAAGCCAATTTTGTCTCGATGCACAACTGGTCGATAGACCAGACGCTCCAAATTGGGAACGAAGCGACAGGCGACCGACCCTGGTGTGGCGATGTACTCCAATTCGCTATCTCGATCAAGGAAGAGGTATGGACCGAAAAGTCTTTCGCACTGAGGAAGCGACCTTGGGGTGAACAGAGCAGCGGAATCGACTGCCGAAGCGACGGTTGGTGGCAAGCCGTTGGCGGCTCTCGAGAACTCAACGAGGCCGTGCGGAAGTCCGGGACGATCCGGTTACAGGTGCTCGCTCGCCCGGCCACGACCGACCAGCGCGGTCCTGCTCGGATCTTGTCTATCTCGCGGGATCCAGGCCATCGCAACCTAACGATTGGCCAGGAGTCTCGAGACCTTGTCGTAAGAATACGGCGGCGCTGGGCTGGCTCCAATGGAACACGACCGTACTACCGTATATCAAACGTATTCGAAGAACGGCAGCCCACCTGGATCATTGTCGACGTCAACTCCGACTCCACGACCGTTATTGCTGGTGGCAAGCGTGTGACCAATCGACATGACATAGCGCGTCAGTGGTGGATCCTCTTGCTGCCGGGTTACAGGTGGAACAGCGTTCCGTTGGGTACGCCAGCGGCCTTTCTTTATTGGGCAATCGTGTTAGGCCTCTTCGGGCTGATCACCGGCTCAGCGTCCGTCGGAGAACGGAAAAGTCTCTGGCTGACGGCCACCATTTGCGGCATCCCCTCCGTGATCGGGTGGTTCCTAATACGAATAGCAACAGATGCTGGTATTGGCTGGGAGTCCCTTATCGCAATGCCAACTGCGATGATTGGATCCGCAATCCTGGCGCGAGGCAATCGGAGTACCTAGCCGCAGGGGTGCATGTCGTGACTAAAGCGCTGACGGAGCCCCGATTCTAACAGAGTGAGCGTACTTGCGGTGACAATGGCACGTCCTTCGCGGAAGCCATTCGCGCAGAGTGCTAAATGCTGACAACGCGAAAGAAGTGAGGCGACGCTGGGAGCTAGCACGGCTCAGCACGGTCACACCGCGCCGAGAAGTTTCTTCCGTGGATAGACGATCTGGAAGGTGAGATCTACACGGGCAAGTAAATGAAGTTGCTCGTCGACAGGAGGTGAGTGCGCAGGTTTCTTGAGCTGGAGTGACACCGGCCTCAGTTGGGATCTCGAACTTCGGATTCCTTGAAAGTGCCTCAGCCCCAACTTGGCTGCTTCATTCCTCGAGTGCAGTCGCTAGCTCTTCGTGTCGATGCAGCTGGGTAGCACGGAGTTCCACGATATGGCCGTCGACATCCTCACTGAGGCGACCGACGACCGCATAGCCGGGCGCTTCTGGCGCCGCCGAGGGCTCAACGCAACAGGCGTCGCTTTGGCGCGACAGTCAAGTAGCTGCCGTGGAGCGCTGGGGCAGTCGCACGACGTCTCGCAATTAGTGGCTCGAGGCACTGAACGGTCTCGGCCTGTCCAGGCGTACCGTCGCCCAGGAATCGATCATGACCTTGAGGAAAGCCCTGTTCAAGCTGTACTGGAGAATCGAAGGTGCAATGGTACCTGGCCTCCAGTATTCACAGCGCCTTTACGAGGAATGGTTAGAATCTCACGTAACGCCCGGGATCGCGTGGCTAGATCTCGGGTGCGGACACCAGATCCTCCCTCGTTGGCGCCTTGACGAGGAACGTCGGCTGGTATCTCTCAGCGGGTTGGTGGTGGGTGTGGATTACGAGACCAATGCCCTAAAGAATCACCAAACCCTGTCGAATCGTGTGAGGGGCGATATCGGCAAGCTACCTTTCACCAGCGACACTTTCGATTTGGCGACCGCGAACATGGTTCTCGAACACCTCAGCGATCCGGAGAGCCAGCTACGAGAGATATGTCGGGTGCTAAAACCCGGGGGACTCTTCTTGTTCCACACACCGAATGTCCTTGGTTACACCACGATGATGGCGCGATTGATCCCGGGAGTCGTCAAGAAGAAGCTGATCCACTTGCTCGACCGGAGATCAGGAGAGGAGGTTTTTCCAACATACTACAGAGCGAACTCCTTTCGACGAATCCGTACGTTGGCAGCGGCCACCGGCTTCCAGTCTGTTCAGATTCGTCCCACGGCGTCAACCGCCACTTTTGCCGTCATTCCGCCTCTCGCCGTAGTGGAACTGGTTTGGATCCGAATTATCCTTACAAAACGGTTCCGACGGCTACGCCCCAATCTCATTGGTGCACTCCGCAAAGCACGACCCCTCGATGGCTAGTTTGACGTTTTTCGCGAAACGTCAGGTGCGACGGGATATGCCAGGGCGGGTCAGATTCCAGCGTTCTAGTCGTGCCTGGCATGTTCGGCGGTGTCGGCTGGGGGATCACACCGGGACTGCACACTGGTTCTGAGACGCAGTTAGCACCCAGCCCACGTGACTAGGACTCCACCTCTAGTGCCGCACCCAATGCTGTTTCGTAGATCGCCAGATATCTCGTGGCGACATCGCTCAGCTGGAAATTCGCCTCGATATGGGTTCGCGCCGCCCGACCCAGCCGCTCGCGGAGCCCGGGGTCAAGCAGAAGCTGGACCACCTTGGCGGCGAAGTCCGGCACATCGCGAGGGGCGACGAGGAAGCCGGTCTCGCCGGGTGAGACGACCTCAGGGTTCCCCCCTACGCGGGTGACGACGACGGGAAGACCGTGATTCATGGATTCAAGAAGAGTCAGCGACAGTCCTTCAGATAGTGATGTTAGTGCCGATATATCCATCGCTTCGTAGTATCGGTCAACATCTTCTCGGAAGCCCGCGAAAACGACGCACTTGTCTACTCCCAGAGCTTTAGCCCTAGCACGCAGTGCTTCCTCCTCCTTGCCTCTCCCCAAGATCAGGAAACGGGAATGCGGGACGGCTTGTAAGATTAGGGGAACAGCATCAATGAAATAGGATACTCCCTTGACCGGGCGATTTAGGTTCGCCACCATCCCGACTACTAAAGCGTCCTCAGGTATTCCAAGTTCACGTCGCGTTTCCGATGCAGAGGACACTGCGCTTTGCGCAGGCGTCACCCCGTTGTGTAGCACAATCGTGCGCCGCGGCTCCACGGCCTCCTTTCCTAAGACCACCTGGCGGACCGCCTCCGACACACAGATCACACGGTCCGGCAACGAGCTCGTCAAGCGCAACAGCGAGTAGTCAAACTTGTTCCAGCCAAGACCCTCGTCCTCTCGATTCTCAATCAAGACACGAATATCACCTAACTGCTTAAGCCAACGTCCGTACATGATCGGCCAGTAGAAATAAGTATGTAAGAGATTCGGTCGAATCTTTAGTACCAGCTTCCTCAAGTAAGAGAATTTTCGCCAGTGGCCCATCACAAGACGTTCGTGCCAACGACGTTCTGGGAACACGAGAACCTCGATATCTGATGTGACACGCGAGCTTGTGGGAACCTGAGTAACTATAGTGGTCGACCATTTGCGTTTGTCCCAGTGCTTGACCATGTCCAAGAAATGGTTTCCGGTACCACCACCGAGATTTCCGGTGACCATCAGTACACGAGCCATTTAACTCTTCCCATCCCCCATGTTGTCGCCGGTTCTTTCCCCGAACGCAGCAGGTATAATCCCGCGCATGTACATGGCCTCTCCTGACACGGTCACCGTATACCAAGGCTCCGGCACCACATCTCCACGGACAGTAGGATCCAGATCATGTCTTGATATCCGCCCCCTCCAGTCTGGTGAAGCCCGGCGACCGCCCGACGGAGCTCAGCACGATCTACGAACCCAGCCACGACAGAATTGACGCCGCCAAGAGAATCGAGAACTGGCCGAAGACTGGAATCCGTTAGCAGCCATTCAGTACGCGGTGCCGCGAATCCCATTTTGTCTGTGTACACGAGCTCACGCGGTAGTGACTGGCAGGCAAGCTTACGGAGCACAGGTTTCGTCCAACCGCGACGCAACCTGAGCCTGTCAGGTAGCCGATTGGCGAGCTCCACCATATCAGGAGTCAGAAACGGGAACAACACGTCGGAACCGAACGCGTTGGCCAAGCCTTCCGTCTTGTCGATGAGTCCCTGCACCGAACCGCGCAGGTGCAGAAACATGTAGCGCTGGGCGAGCGTGTGGCCCTGCACTTCCGCCGCCAGCGCGTCATAGTGGGCCTGAACGTCCTCTCCCGGGTTCCTGCCGAGAAGCCTCGTGACTCGTTTGTAGTCGAACACTTCAGTGACGTAGAACCGGAAGCTCTCTAGCCCAAGCTGACACAGCAGTGCTAGTGCAGCTCCGCGTCGGCCAATACGTGGGCCCAGGAACTCCAGAAGCCGGCCCATAGACTTTCTTCCGGGTAGATGCCGGAGCAGCTCCATCCGTTGAAGACCACGGTACTGCCAATCACCGAATAACGCATCGGCGCCGTCTCCTGTTAGGATGGCTTGTGGCCTGTGTTCCCAGCGGTCCAAGAGGTTCAAGAGGAGCGGCGCGTTGGCATAGCGCCCCGGCTGTTCCGTGTAGGCCACTGAGCGAGCCAGAAGGTCGCTGAGGTCGCTACCCTGGTCCGGACTGGGCGACCACGAAACGAGACGATGGGGCATCCCTAGCCGAGCCGCGAGGTCCGTCGCCGCCTGAGCCTCGCTGAGCGCGTACCCGTCAACGCCAGCCGTTGCCGCCTCGCTCCGGCCAGGCACCACACGAACGAGACGCTCGCCGATCAGGTAAGAGTCGATACCCCCACTTAACAGAAGACCGACCGACGGTACTTCCCTCAATCGGGTCTTCAGACCTCCTTCAAGCGCGTCACTCACGCGTTCTGTGGTCTCAGCCTCGCTCATCGTCGAAGGGTCCACTGCCAGTTCAGCTACTGGTTTGAAGGGCCTAGTGGCAAAGCCTTCCCCGGGGCGAAAGCTCAGTAAGTGGCCGGGCGGGAGCTTCCGTACCCCCGCGGCCAGACTCCGATCGGACGGTTCCAGACCGATCGTGAGGAGGTGCGCGAGTACGGCCGTGTCCAAACCGCGAGGCACCGAAGGATGCACCAGAAGTGCTTTTAGCTCTGATGCCATGACTAGACGCTCTCTGTCGGCCCAGAAATACGCCGGGCGCAAGCCTAGAGGGTCACGCAGTGCATGGACTGACCCAGCCCTCTCGTCGACGACGATGGCCACAAACGCGCCGCGCAGTTCCTTGAGGCACTCAACTCCACGGCTTCGAAAGTCACGGGCGATCAGCCTCGCTGTAGATTCCGCTTCGCTGGCCGACGCGCCGCGTACGCCCTCAGTCCAACCTTCCACCAGCACGCTTACATCGTTCTCGCGATAGAGCGAAGCGTTTAGATAGAACTCGCGACCGCTTTCCAGCGTACCTAGCTTGAACTTCCCGACCTCGATGGCCGACTGGCTCGGGCCCCGGTGCCGAAGCGACTCGAGCATGCTCGGAAACACCTCTGGCATGAGCGGATCACAAAGAAGCGCAAAGCCACTCATAGGGCAGGGAAGCAGTTGTGGTCTCCGGTCGACTTTAGACCAGCCCTGCTAACCTCGCGTTCTGTGCTTAGTGTTGAGCTCATTTCCTCGCCACTATCGGACGAACAATGCACTCAGATGTTGCAAGCCAAAGGATTACCGACCCCAGCCCGCGGCCACAAGTATAAGGAACCGACGTTGTCCTCACGCCAGAAGTCTACACGTTCATTGAGAAGGCAAGAGCTAATCGAGCTGTGTTTCCCGTACCGAGAAGCTCAGCGATCGGGAAAGCTGTTCCGTCATAGCATCGGGTCCCGCCATGAGGTCCATCCAATTCAACCTCCGTGCCCTCTTCGAGGCTAGTCTGGGGCTCGACGTTGTGCAGGATTTGGGCCCGCGAGCGCCGATCCACCCAGGGCCGCGGGCCCGGACGCGTAAGTTGCCTGCCGGCCATCGGTCGCCTGAAGGGAGGGCCTTGGCGCTTTCATGGCCTCCTCGATGGACCCCAGAAAGATATCCTACCGAGGTGATGAATAGCATCGTTCGCCACAGGTGCGCAATTCTCACCCGCCACCTACAGGGCGAATTCAATTGGTCCGGTCGCGCAGAAAGGAGCGCCACTCGCATCAGCCCCTCCAGTGGCCCTCCATCCGGGCGGCGCAAAGCAGCACCTTGGGGGCCGCTTTGGATTAGAAGAGCCTGCGCCGCGTGTCGTCATTTCCCGGTGCCCGCGCGACATCCGGGTGGTCGATTTCCTGAAGCGGGTCGAAGAGACTTCCGTGGTGACCTGAGGTCCGACGAGCGGAGAATTCTACTAGAATCCGCAATCTCTGCCCACGGCCGACACAAACTAGCGTTAGACAGGGGTGTCTGCGGAGCGATACAAAACTACCCTAACTGTCAACTACACAATGGGTTAGGACATACCTTAAAGGGCGGACCGCGACTTGCGCTGGTGCTCAACTATCAGTCGACACCTCTTGTACAAATCCTCCGCCGCCCAGCAGAGCTAGACTCCGCTATGACTGCTGCGACTAAGGAATGGTATGCGAGCCCCATACTCCGGCCGGGGAGGTGGCGTTGACACGTCACCCGAAGCCGTGACGATCTCCGCAGGATGCGCGGGCGGTGGCCAGTGGTCCCCATTCGTCAGGCGGGGTCATCGAGGTATCAGATTGGCCAGCAAGGCCGTTCTGACGGCGCTCGTTATCTCGACTGTTATAACTTGGGCCGCGTGCACCGACCCTGCGGGCCCCTAGGGGAGCATGGGCCCGATGGGTGGAACGATCGAGTTCGACGGCGGAAGAGTCCTCCTCGACTTCCCGGCATAGTCGACGGGACAGTCTACGAGCTTAAACCTGACATCCGTTTCGACCGCTCTGTTTGGCTTACCATTCGTTACGAGCCCGTTGGGATCCCACCTGACCTCGATGAGCAATCCCTCAGGCTGTACGAGCTCTCCGGCACGGTCTGGGAGAAGATTCCAGAGAGTACTGTCGACACTGATGCGAAGGTTGTTCAAGGGTTCATCGGCGGCCTCGGCGTGTACGGAGTCATCGGTCAGTCGGCCGCTGTTCTACACGTCACGACCGCTACCGCGGGCGAGGACCTCGATCTTGACTGCTATACGGTCACCGTCGACGGTGCCAACAGCCAATCAATCGGCATCAACGGCCAGTTCACCTTCGCCGACCTCGCCCAGGGTAACCATCGGGTGCAGCTCTCGGACATCGCCAGCAACTGCAATGGTTAACGGGGCCAATCCGCGCACGGTCACCGTCAACACCGGCGGCACCGCACAAACGACCTTCAGCTTCACCTGCTCAGGCCAGATAGGCGACCCGCAGGTGAACACGGCGACCACGGGCGAGGACCTCGATCCCGATGGCTACACGGTTACGGCCGACGGCTCCGACAGCCAGTCGATCGGCACCAACGACCAGGTCACCTTCAGCGACCTCGCGGCGGGCGACCACCAGGTCGAGCTCACGGCGTCGCCAGCAACTGCGCGGTCACTGGCGCCAATCCAAGGACGGTCAACGTCCCGGCCGGTGGCGCCGCCCTGTACAGGACCCGATTTCCTGGACAATAGGACGCCTTAATCAGGCGGCCTGCAGAGTGAGCTGACGACGCACCTCGGCCGGGGTCCTGTGACCGTGCCGTTCGATCAGCCACTCGTTGTTGTACGCCTCGATGAACTCCCCGATGATCTTCCTTGTCTGAGGCCGAGGCCCAGTGCGATCTTCGCAACTAAGCCACCCAGGTGAGTCCGCACCCCTTGCCGGATCGGCTCCAGGGCGGCCCAGCGGTCCCCGATCTTCGCCACGTGCCAGCCGACGATGTCTTCCGCGCAGTGATCGATCGCCCCGAAGAACCAGCACCAGCCATCCTCCTGCGTGTAGAACCGCGTCGCATCCGTCCCCCAGAGTTCGTCGGGTCGCTTCGTGATGATCGTCCTGCCGTGGCTCCGGTCACCATGGGGATGCTTCCGCCGTACCGGGGTGCCAACAGCCCGTTCTCACGCATCAGCCTTAGTACCCGGTTCTTCCCCACCTGCATGTCTCTTCTGCGAAGCCGTGCTCTCACCTTCCGGTGTCCCTCACTCAAGAACGGACTCTCCTCTAACACCTCCCGGATCGCCTCCAGCACCTCATCGTCCGACCACTGCGTCTTCGGGCCCCGCTTCCCTCGGGGGAGCGATCGACGGCTCCCGCATCCGGCGCAGCCTGGCGTTGACCGTCGAGCGCGCGACCCCGTAAATCTCACACACCATCGTCAGCGGATAGCCTCGCCCCGTGCTCGGACTCACCGCTCCCCGCGCCTCCACAGCTTCTTCAGTTCTTCCGCGTAGCCCCTTTTTTCCAGGAGCCCCTCGGCCAGCTCCAGTCTCATCATCACTTCCCCAAGCTTAGACCGGGTTCGGTCCAGTTCTCTTTCAAGCGGATCACCGCTCCGTCGCTTGAGCCCGTTCACCCCTCCCTCGAGAAACACCCGCCTCCAGTTCTCCAACTCCGGAGCCGGCACCTGAACCTCTCGGCTGAGCTCTCCAAGATCCTCACCCCGGAGCAGACGGAGAACCACTTCCATCTTTCGCTGGCCACTCCAGCGCTCAGGAAACTCTTCCCTGATCTGCTCCTTCGGCTTCTCCGACACCTCGCACCCCCATTCCCTGGACCCCAGTTTCAGATACCAATCTAGTGTCCATGGAAATCGGGTGCTCTATAGCCCTGACCACCTTCGATGTGACCTGCACTGCCCAGACGGGCAATCTTCGAGTGAACACCGCCACCACGGGGGAGGACCTCGACCCCGACGGCTACACCATCACCCTCGACGGCGCCAACAGCCAATCGATCGGCATCAACGACCAGGTCACCTTCACGGACCTCACCCCCAGCAATCATCCGGCGCAGCTCACGGACATCGCCAGCAACTGCACGGTTATCGGGGCCAACCCGCGCACCGTCTCCGTCAACGCCGGCGGCACCGCACAGACGACGTTCAACGTCACCTGCTCGGCCCAGACGGGTGACCTGCAGGTGAACACGGCCACCACGGGCGAGGACCTCGACCCCGACGGCTACACCATCACCCTCGACGGCGCCAACAGCCAGTCGATTGGCATCAACGACCAGGTCACGTTCACAGGCCTCGCCGCCAGCGACCACCAGGTCGAGCTCAACGGGGTGGCCGGCAACTGCAGCGTCTGCGGCCAGAACCCCAGAACCATCAACGTCCCGGCCGGTGGGACCGCCACGACCACGTTTGATGTGACGTGCGCCGCCCAGGCTGAAGTCGCCTTGTGGGGGGTCTACGAGACGAGCTTCAGCGGACCATCCAACCTCTCTAACCCGTTCAAAGACGCCAGCGGCACGGTCACCTTCAAGGGTCCATCCGGACTAACCTAGTCAGTTGATATGTTTTACGACGGCGATGGCCGCGGCGGTCAAATCGGTGCCGTGTGGAAAGCGCGATTTATGCCTGACGCGGTCGGGTCCTGGTCATGGACCTCGACCGGCAGCCATTCGCACTTCACCGACTCGGGCACGTTCACGGTGGACGATACGGGCCTGTCGGCGCCGCTAGAGATTGATCCAACCTATCCGCATTACATGCGTCGAAAGACGGGCGAGCATCTCTTCTTGGCAGGTGACTGGCTTGTCATCATCGCGAAAGGCTCTGGTAAAGTACCGCTCAACTATCTGTCATCTTCTCTTACTAATGCCAACAGTGCTGCCCTGCGGACGTTCCACTCGGACAGGAACCTGAACTTGTTCTCGATCTACCTGCAGAACAATGGCGACCTGGGGCTCGTCGTCGATCCGTTTACCAGCGGTGGATTCGATCGATACGACCTGACCAACTGGCACGACTGGGAGTCGGAGATAGATGTCCTTCGCGATGCTGGGTTCAGCGTCGAACTTTGGATGTCCTCGGATGCGCCATTCGGTTTTGGTGATCAAAACTCTAAGGATCTGCTCAGTTACGCTTATGCCCGGTTGGGTCCCCGGCGCGAGGTCTTGTGGGTCTTGGGGCTCGAGGTGGACAAATACTGGACCAACGCGCAGCGCGGCGACTTCGGCAACCACCTACAATCCAAGAATGCGTATGGCCGTCCCGTCGCGGTGCATCACGCGCCGGGCAGAAACAACGATCGTGCCGATCCGTGGGTCGATTACGTGCCCGTCCAACACGGCTTCTCAGATGTGCCGTCGAGCGTCAATACCGACAGCGAGAGTAACCGAGACGTGACGAAACCGCTCTATGCATCGGAGTACGCTTCGGGCAACACGGACGACACAGCTGCAAGGAAGAACATGTGGACGGCGTTTGTGTCGGGCGCTTATATGATCGGCAACGGTCCCGGTAAGGAGGAGCCGACATCCGATCTCGCGATGAAATACCTTGCGGACTACGTGAACGGGTCTGCGGCACCGGGCTCACGTCCTGAGTGGTGGAAGATGTCACCGGCCGACAACTTGGTTAGTGGTGCCGAGGGCTATTTGCAGCGTGAAGCGAATGTTCGCTATCTCTGCTTCCTCCCGGTCGGCGGGACCGTGACCGTCAACCTGACCGAGGCGACGGGCACACTTACCTACGATTGGTACAATCCGAGGAACGGCTCCGTTGTGACAGGTGGGACAGTGCAGGCTGGCGCACCCCGCAGCTTCACCGCGCCCGGCTCCAACGACTGGCTGCTAGACATTAGGAGATGACTGTCAGGACATTACAGGCCCTTGCGCTAACGAAGATCAATCCCCCGATTTCGACTCTGGGTCGAATGCGGCTCACCCTGTGAGGAGGTTTGGTGCGCATCAAGTTCGCTACCGCTTCGAAGAACAAAGTCCTCCTACTTACGCTTATCGGCGGGGGCTTGGCTCTCGGCCCTCTACTCGCGGGAGCTTTTCTATACAGTTCTTCGTGGCGCTTCCGTACGCTTGTAAACGGGCTAGTAGACGGTCGGTTTACGGCTCTGACCTTATCCCCTGGCAACCCCGTAATCGTCGATGCACTGCATGACCCACGCATCGCGGCAGATTATTACGGAGTTCCGAACAGCGACCTACTGATCATACTCGTCCATGGCTCGAGCAAAGAGGGCCGCCGCCAGAGCTGGATGCGTATTCTGGCTAGTCGCCTGCAGCGCGCCGGATTGTCGGTACTCGTGCCTGATCTTCCCGGCTTCGGGGAGTCCGATGACCCTAGCCTCCCTCTAACGGAAGACTTTCGCTTTGACCAAGCTGTCGTGAGAGTAGCGCGCCAAGCCCTGGGGGAAGGCTGGGCTTCGAATGGCGAATTCGTCTACATGGGCTACTCCCTTGGCGCCGGTGTGGTCCTGCGTGCTGCGCGACATGAGCCGCGGCCAGTTGCAATCATCACGGTTGGCGCCCCCGCGACCGGCGAGCTGCTAGCGGAGCGGGGCCAACAATGGCTGGAACAATTCGCCCTCCGGCGCCTGGAAGACATGCAACTGGTGCCTGACGAGGAATCGCAGGCGGTCATCGAGCGGTATCTTCTCGAGATGGACGTGACCAAACAGTTGAGTATGGAAGATCTGCCGCCAACTCTTCTTATTTACGGCGAGTTGGAAGACGCTCCGCCACTTAAGCGTCATAGCTCCCACGAGGAGGCGGGTATGACACACGTTGCTTTCATACCAGGCGCCCCACACAGCTACAATACGCTTCGGGTTATCGGTCCGATCGTCGTGTACAACAGAGCGATCGCTGACTCAGTTGTCAGCGCCGCCAAGAAATGGGCTCAAAGGAGCACCCGATAAGCGGCCAAATTAGAAGGCCAATACTGGTCCACATACGAAGGTCCCTGCAGCAACTACGCGGAGCTGGCCCGAGCGCCGAGTACGGACGCTGTGGCAAGGCGCTTGCCTCCGCTCAGAAATCGCTGGTAGCGCTGCAACACGCTTCCACCTACGAACCCTGCTCGCCGGGTAAGACTCAACAGCTCAGTAACAGTGTAGCAGCGGACATGCCCCGGGTCGCTGAGTCGGAAGAAGTAATCCATTAACGCGTAGAAACCGCGGAAGCTCCAACGATCTGGCTCCAACACATAAAGGTGGCCGGTCGGCTTGAGCACCCGATGCAGCTCCCGGAGTTCCGAATATCGATGGAACCCGAAACTGTCGGAACTCGAGCTGTCCATCCACACGGCGTAGCTGATTCGCTTCCTCTATCATCCGAGGTGAGATGTCGATCCCGCACACGTATCCGCGCCCCAAGCGTCGCCAGGCCTCCTTCGCAGCCCAGGCAGCGGCGCATTCAACGGAGAGGATTCGACTCCACGCCTTCGTTGGGATGTGGTTTAGCATCTCGCTGTGAATCTGGCGCAGAAATCGAGAAATGCGGTTATCGCTATGTCGAGCTCTGCGATCGAAGCGCGCTAGCGTTGAGGGTGTTGGGAGTTCTCGCCATACTCCCCTCAAATTGACGATCACGTTCGTGGCGTCTAAGCCATGCGTGTCATCGAGCGCGCTGTGCTCTGACGTCGAACATCTTCTCCCCCACAGCCGTAGCTCCCGCGCACAGGCAGGCTTCGACTAGCGCCCGACGAAACGTTCTCTGGCCTGCCGAAATACGAGCCGGTCGGCTTCCTCGAAACGCAGGGCCCACAGTACAACGGCGTACAGGACTGCAATTGCCAACGCACTCGCGAGTAGCGTGGCGAGGAAGTGCGCACTAGACGCAAGTTGATGCACGAACATGCCCCCTAGCACCGCAACCAGTCCGGCCACAACGATCTTGACGTAACTGACCGCATAGGCCTGTACGCCAAGGATGTGGTAGACCTGTAATCCCCGCAACACGTTCAGGCCAGCAATACTGATTCCTGTGGCCACGGCCGCCCCCATTAGGCCCCAAGCTGGAATCAGAAGGGCATTCAGGACAACGTTGACGACTGCGAACACCAGATCGCCTGCCAGCTTCAGGTACTGGTGCCCTGACATCACAAGCATGTAGCCGACTCCGCCCGATCCGGCGTTGACCAGTTGACCCATTCCTAACACTGCAAGGGGCAACGCTCCAACGACGAACGCTGAGCCGAACACGCGCAAAAGCTCCTCCCCCGCGACGACCATCACCAAAAAGAGAGGAACACTCAACAGAAGGCTCCAGCGGGTGGAGATTTGAAATGAAGCTTTCATCCGCTTGATATCACCCTTGTTGTGAAAATCGGCGATCATCGGCGCAAAGATCGTGTTTATAGAACCCAGGAAGACGGGGATGAAGAGCGCTGTCTGCGACACAGCGCGATAGACGCCCACATCACCGGCCGACCGTAATGAGCCCAGCATGATGATGTCGGTCCAGAGTAGGAGGAGCCAGGACAGCTCACCCAGCAACAACGGGAGCGAGAAAGCGAGCAGCGTCCCGGTCTCGTACACAGGCTTGAGCGTTCCCGAGGCAGTTGACGGTAATAGCTCCCTCACAACATACAGGGCCGCAGAGAAGCCGACGATGGCGGCGATGACCCACGCGATGGAGGCGCCGATGATACCGAACCCAATGCCGCTCAGAAGAACGACGAACAGGAGGTTCGTAACCGGGTGAACCAGGTCCCGGATGTAAACGAGGTACCTAGTCACTTGAAAGCCCGTGGTCGCGAGGGCCGTCACGGTCATGCTCGCTCCGAAGGGAAGCGCAATAGCGACAACCCGCAGCACGACAGCAACCGAGGGCTCGCCGAACCAACCTAGGGCTATCGTGTCGGCGAGCATGAAGATGGACAGCCCAACGATCAGACCCCCGAGGAACGGCAGCGTCGTAGCCTGGTGCAGTACACCCAGGAGCCTGCCTTCATCCCGTCCACCGTGATGTATCGCGGCGTAACGTACGACCCCACTACCCAGCCCCATCGCGGCGAACAGCTCGCCGAACTGGTAGATCGCAATGCCGAGAGCGTAGACCCCGAAGAAATCTGCGCCGAGGAAAAGCGCGATGATGACCTGGCTTAGATACCGCAAACCGGTACCGGTGAGTTTGCCCAATAAACTAACGCTCGCTCCACCGGCGATCCTGCTCAGCTCGGCGGCGTTGCGCTCAGAGTCGCTGGACTCCTTACCTAGCCGCTGATCAGACACTTCCGAGTCCGTGTGGCTCTTCATCAAAGCGAGATGAACGCAATCGCATCGCCCTAAGCAGCACAGGTAGGATCAGTATCTGCCTGCAACGCGCAGCCATCGGACTACGGTGAGCTAGCGAGTTTGTGAGGTTCGGAGGAGGGCTCGCTGCTCGGCTCCCGAAACCAATGGTTGAGATCTCTACCGATAAGGGCCGAGAGGCGCTCGATGTCGTTTGCGAAGACTTTAACCAGCGTTTCCCGAAGGTCGCTGGGAAGAGGCTGGATGTTGAGTGGCTGCTCGTTGGCGTGGATCAGGCGATGCCATGCACTGAGATTCCTGACTCCCAACAGCCGCAGGCTTCGCCTGACCTGCGTCTCTAGGAAACGGATCGAGCCCGGTGGATTCATAAGCAATCGCCCGAGCAACGAGGACCTATGCCGTTTTCTGACGTTTACCTTCGGGAACTCCGTGCGACCGTCAGAGGGGACACCCAGGAAGCCGAGAACTTCCTCGTACACAGTGCGAGTCGACCGGGCAAAGTCGTCAAGGAGGATGACTTTTACCTGATCCATGGGGAACACATCGAGCACACGCCCGACTTGCTCCCCCAGTTTGCCGACCCGCTCGTACTGGAGAAAAGCAGGTTCTGGGCACGTCCGCGGGATCTGGTCTCCTCGCCGTCTCACCCTCTGGAGACGCCACGCTGCCCTGAAGTCTTTCTCCGTCTCGAAGAAGTTGTATACTAGTTGGTTGTGCAGCGAGTGTACGAAGTCGACGGGATTGCGCAACATCACGATCAGCTTCGCTTTGGGGTCGTACGCCCGGATATTCCTGACAGCTACGGAAGAATACAGATACCATACCGAAGCCTCTCCGAATGCGAGGTGTTCGTTCGTGGCCGGCTGGAAGATGTCGAAGTAGTCCTTGGCGGTCCGTATTCTCCGATAGCGATCGAAATCCTCAGCGAAATAGTGCGGCTCCTTCGGCCAGGACATGAAGACACGGGGATGGTCACGCAGGTATTCGACCAGCGCGGTCGTGCCACATTTGGGTGCTCCGATTATGAAGAAATTCGGTCCCCTCATCGTCATACTTTCCTACATCTCCACGTTCAGCATAGTCTAGGCGCACTGCAAACCCCAGCCACAATCCGTGGGGCTGCCGGGTGAGTGCCAGACAGATTAGGTCTTAGATTCACCACGGGCGCGTCCGGTTTGAATGGCAAACGACGTGACATCACGCTGGCGTGCGTTGCCAGCGCCCAGCCTCTCGTAGACCGAAAGGGTCGCGTCAGCGACCGCATCCCACGAGTAGCGACGAACCCAGGCCCTAGCATCAGCGACTAATCGTTCCCGGCGCTCTCGGTCCTCCAACACAATCCGGATCATCGCGGCGAGAGCTTCGGCATCCGTTGGGTCGTCCAAGTACCAGGCGAAGCCGCCGGTCACCGAGGGTATCGCGCCACGCTTCGAAGTAATAACTGGACACCCACAGGCCATGGCTTCGATGGGCGGCAAACCGAATGCTTCGTAGAGCGAGGGATACACAAGCGCCTCAGCACATCTGTACAGATGCGCTAATTCGTGCGACCCGAGGAAGCCCGTCAGGAAGACCTGTTCCCCAAGCCCCAATCCGCGGACGTGCGCGAAAAAGTCTTCGGACCGGAAGCCTTGCCCGCCCGCGATGACGAGTGGGGGCCCGGAATAGCCCGGTGAACGGAGTCTCGCGAGCGCCTCCAAGATGGTGCCGAAGTTCTTCTTTGGGCTCACGTTGCCCACTGCCAGGAGAAAGCGCCCCGGAATCCGCAGCCGTTCCCGGAGGGCGCTGGCCCCACCCAGGTCTGCAACAGTCGTGAACACTGCGTCGACACCCAGTGGAACGGCGGTGACCTTTGAGCGCTTGACCCCGAGTTTGTTCACCACCACATCCTTTGCCCAATCCGACACCGCGATCACGTGATCGGCCCGTCGGAGTGAGAGGGTCTGCATGCGGCTCCAGTAGAGGTGCTCGACAATCGGTAGGGTACGCTCCTCGAGATGCTGCCCCACCTCGTGGAGTGAGAGAATCGAGATGCAATCGACAAACAGAGGGCCGAGATGCTTCAAAGCGTGATAGACATCCACGGCCCGGCGTCGCAGCAAGCCCGGCAAGCCCGTTTGGACCCAAAGGAACTCTCGATAGCGCGCCGCCTCAGGTGCGTGAATGACCTCTGGGCCCTCCGCCCCGATGTGCTGGTCGGCGTGACAAACGAGAAGGAATTCGTGCTCCCGACCGATCTCGAGCAGCCTGGGCACAAGGCTGTTGATGTAAACGGGGAGACCTCCGCCGCTGCGCGAGCGAATATCAAGACAGATCCTCATGGGCCCGACCGCCGATTCGCGATGCCCAACCGATCAAATGTTGTTGAGTAGCGGGCTAGCTTCATGAATACTCGGCTGTTACCGGAACCGTAAGTTGAGGCGCTGCACGCCCTCAGAGCTCGTCCTGGATCTCTGCGACCGTCACGCCATTCACGAACATGCGATACCACAACTCCAAATTAAGCAGCAACCAGATTCGCACGTGATGGTCGACACGCTTGGCACGGTGCTCGGACACCAATCTGTCAATCATAGCCGCTCGCAAATAACCATCCCTAACCAAGTGAGAATGACCGAGGAATCGGTCGATCGGTCTCGCGAGCTCCCTCGTCAGCCAAAAGGCGATTGGGAACATGAATCCCTGCTTTGGCCGCCGGATGATCTCCTTAGGCAGGTAGCGCTCCGCAAGACGCCGTTGGATATACTTCAGGGTCCGGCCGCGCAGCTTGTACCTCGCCGGCAACTTCGCCACGTATTCCACCAGGACGTGGTCGAGAAACGGCGATCGAGCTTCTAGGCTGTGCGCCATGGTCAGGCGGTCCGTCAGAATCAACGAATGTTCGGGAAGACGCGTCCGCACGTCCGCGTATAGCATCCGATCGATCAGCGCGTGCACGTTTGGGGCATCGAAATGCCGCGCGATGGTGGCTACCTCATCCACCCCCTGCAACTCTTGCAGAAGCTCCGAGGTATACAGTTCCCTTACCATGGCCCTGGGAAAACGGAAGAAGCTGGTGGCAGCCGCGTACCTCGCCCCCCCGTCACTAAAAGACAACTCGTGGATCCAACGGATCTTCTGTGTCCAGCTCTTGTACGCGAAATCCTCCGGGATCCGGTTCAGCAGCCGCCTAAAGAGCGTCCGCCTTAGTGCTACCGGCAGCGCCGCGTACAGATCCACCCAGCGATAACCAAAGAAGCGATCGTAGCCTGCGAAAATTTCATCGCCGCCGTCACCGGTCATAACCACTTTCCGATGCCCGGCTGCGAAGGTTGCCACCTCAGACATACAGGCGGCGATGGGATCCGATGGCTCATCCAGGTGGTGAATCATCCTCGGCAGCTGACCGATGATATCGGCCTCGACGACCCGCTCGTAATGATCGGTGCTGTAGTGATCCGCGACTCGGCGGGCGAAGGGCAGCTCGTTGAAGCTCGACTCGCTGACGCCGATGCCGAACGTGGCGAGGCGATCCTGCGAGAGCCGGCTGCCGTAAGCGACGACCAGGCTCGAATCCAAGCCGCCGCTCAGGTAGGCCCCCACGGGGACGTCAGCCACCATGTGGATGTCGATGGTCTCACGCAGGAGCTCATCGAGCTCGTCGATCACCTGCTCCTCCCCCTTGTCCTGCTTGGGCTCGTAAGAGAGATCCCAATACCGCTGAAGGCGCGGTGTCTCATCCGGTCGCTCAACGACAGCGACGTGAGCCGGCGGCAGTTTCCAGATCGCCTCGAAAACAGTGTCGGGCGAGGGAACGAACCGGTAGGACAGATAGTGGTGTATTGCCGAGGCGTTGGGTCGGCGTGGAACAGCCGGGTCAGTCAGTAGCGCCTTAACCTCGGATGCGAAAAGAAGCCCGTCCGGCGTATTCGTGTAAAATAGCGGCTTCTGTCCCAGGCGATCGCGCGCGAGTACGAGTCGGCGTCTCCTCTGGTCCCAGATCGCGAACGCAAACATGCCGCGTAGCCTTTCCACGCATCGCTCACCCATGTCCTCATACAGATGGACGATCACCTCCGTGTCCGTCTCGGTCGCAAAGCGGTGACCGCGCTGCACCAGCTCCCTCCGCAACTCGCGGTAGTTGTAGATCTCGCCGTTGAAGATGATGTGGACAGTCCCGTCCTCATTGGCCAGCGGCTGGTGGCCGCCGGCCAGATCGATGATGCTCAACCGTCGATGAGCCAGCCCCACTGGACCATCACACAAGTAGCCCTCGTCATCGGGGCCACGGTGCACCAGGACTTGTGACATGGCCTCCAGGCGGTCCCGGTTGACTTTTCCGAGTTCGAAACGGCCGGCTATTCCACACATATCTAAGTAACTTGTTTAAGTAACTCGCTCCGAAACCTGGCCCTGCTCGGAATCCGGAGGCTCACCACCGTAGCTCGAGGATTCCAAGAAACCCATCGACCTTCCTGTTGATGGCGCCACGAAATCGTATACGTCGCTCAACTTGCGGCTGAACGCTTCAAAGCTGAACTCGCGCTCGACGCGATCACGAGCGGCAGCGCCCAAAGCTGCCGATGCCCGCGGGTTCTCGATGACCCGTAACATCCCTTCGGCAAAGCCCTGCGATGTCGGAGGCACGAGCACAGCGACGGACGAATCGAGCACTTGTGTATGCGTCGGCAGATCCGTTGCCACGATAGGACGTCCGGAGTACATGTACGTATAAATCTTGAGCGGGGTGTTTTGACCTTGCATGCGCGGAGACAAGAGGCCATCAGCCAGAGCCATGTACTCCGGCACTTCCTCAGGACTGCAGCTGCCCGGCGTGCGCAGGTGCTCAATAATCCCCATCTCCGCTGCACGAGTCCTCAGCCGTGTTACCTGCTCGGAGTTCCCACCTACGAGCACCACCACCGCCTCCGGGCGGTCCGTCACGACATCGGGAATGGCCTGCAGCAGTAGGTCGATCCCTTGATAGCTTTCCAGATTGCCCGTGTACACCAGTGCACGCCTTCCATCGATGTCCAGCGTACGGCGCAGCTCATTCACACGATCGAGGTCGGGGTCGCGCAACGACGAGGATAACGGAGTGTCCTCGATCTGGAACACGGGCGTCTCGGGACTCAATTCCCTAACAAATTCGGTAAGTGCGCCACAGACTGTCAGCGCACAACGCGAACGGCGCAGCGCGGCGCGCTCCAGACCCTGCACCCACTCCAGCACCAGCCGATTTGATACCACGTTCGCATACTCCAGCTGGTCCGATATCGCCGAATCGAGATCGTAAATGATCGGGAGACGCGCGAGTCGCGCGGCTGGCAGGCAAAAGAACACAGACTCTTCGACGGCATGAATCACGTCGAATCGCCGCTTGAGCAGCAGCGCGTAGACCGTAAGTGCCAGCGTCACATCCAAGACTATCTTTCTCTTGGAGAAGCCGATTGGGACGTGCTTGATACCTGGAACGCGCAAACTGCGATGGATGGTTAGCCCGGGAAGCTCGACGTTCTGACCAACCGCATAGGTGGCCAGATGCACCTCGTGTCCGCCATCTGTGAGCGCGCGACACATCTGAAACACGTTTAGCGGTGTGCCGCGGACTTCGAAGAACGGCTGAGGTGCGACCAGTAGTACTCTCAGCTTAGGTTTCACCCGCATCAAACGATTCGCCGTTCGCTGTACCATTCGGCCGTTCTTTTGAGGCCAGTCTTAAGATCTACCTTCGGCGTCCAAGCGAGCTCCCGCTTCGCTTTCCTGATATCGAAGGCTCGGTTTTGACGGAACCAATCCAGGCGACGCCGAAAGATCGGCGGCTCGGCTGGTAGCGGCTTGTAGCCGAACTCGACAGCCGCGGCAACGGCGTATGCCGGCCAAAACGGTAAGAACCTCAGCTTGAGATCGACGTTCAATTCGCGCGCTATCGCCGCCACAAGATCCTTCACCGGCACATATTCCTCGTCGGCAATCAGGTAAGCTTCGCCCTGAGCGGCATCCTTCTCCGCCGACAAGATCAAGGCGTCCACCAGGTTGTCGATGTAGCAGGGATGATAGAACGCTTCGCCACGACCCAGAAACACAAACCGTCCGGAGGCCACACGCCGATAAAGCATGGCGAAACGCTCCGGGTCCCCCGGGCCATATATTGCCGCGGGGCGCACGATCGAGACCCAGAGGCCCCGTTCCATGTACTCGCGGGCAACCAACTCGCCCTCCCACTTCGTGTACTGGTAGTAGTCTGCTGGTGCGATAGGCGCGTCTTCCGCAGCTGGTGGGTGCTTCACATTGCCGTGGACTCCACATGTGCTGCAGTAGACGAAGCGGTCGACGCCGTGGCGCAAGGCAGCGTCGAGCAGTCTCCGCGTGCCTCCTACGTTGATATCCCGATAGACTCGTTTCGGTAAGTTCACCAGTCGGAAGGCAGCCGCGAGGTGGAACACGCGATCGCACCCCTTGACAACACGCTCGATTAGTGGCTCGTCCGTCACGCTGCCGTTATGTATTGTACAGCCTCTCTCAATTAGATCGGCGTCGAATAGACCCTCTTTGTTGTCCAGACCGACTACCTCGTGACCCTGGTCGAGCAGGCGTCGCACCAAAGCGCTCCCGGTGAAACCAGTGGCTCCCGTTACCAAGATTCTCATGTTCGCGCTCGCTCTCGAAGGTCACCGCTGCGCGCCAGGCCATCCCTCGCCGCCAACAATAACGCTGGCGAACCAATCAACCTGGTCATGCCTAGCGATCGAAACACACTCTCGACGGCTCTCGACGGCCCCGTGCGACCGACTTTCCGATGAATTCCCATGGGCACAGTGAGCTGCTTATATACGCCCACGGGCCGAAAGCCACACTGTCGCAGGAAAGTCTTCAGGCTGTGACTCCAGTAGCAAAAGTAGGGCCGCGTATTTCCCTCGAGGCGCCGCTTGAGCGAGAACAGGAGCGGCGTAAGCATGTTTGAGCTTGACAACGGCGGATAGTCAACTAGCACGAGATGCCCGGAGACCCGGGCCATCTCGGCGAGTAGCCCCTTCCAGTCTTCTACATGTGCGAGTAACCGCACACCTACGACGAGGTCAAATGACGCGTCGGCAAAGGGCAGGTGCCAGAGGTCGGAAACGACTCCCTGTAAGCACGCCCGTTGCTCCTCGCGCCAGGAACTCAGAAGTCTCAGCGCGGGCTGGCGACTCGCCTGAACCGTCACCCGGCAGCCGCCGGACAAGAACAGCCGTGTCAACTGTCCATGGCCGCCGCCGACACTCAAGACGCTCAATTGTCGCAACCCGTGCGATCGAAGTAGCCTGCGTACGCCCACCTCTTGAACCGACAGCAGCCACTCACCGACAGGGCCACTGAAGCGCTGCGCGTAGCCACGGCTCGCGGTTTCAACGTCGGGTGTCAGCGTGTCGTGTGCCAGTTCCGTGACCAACCGTTTTTCCTCGCTTGAAAGCCAGCTAAGCGCATTTTCCGCGGTCTATGCACTGCGGCGACCTTGCGATGACTCACCGACTTGAGCCTTTCTCATCCTTGCAAGGACAGGACCGCTGAAAGCCAGTTTTCCTGCAGAGAGGCGACGGTTCGCGACGGTATGAGCGGGTCAGGCCTTGCCTCTCTCACACTTAATCTGGCGTTGTGCCTTCCAGTAGGCATCCCAGGCTGGGGCCAAGCCCGCGACGCCCAGCATAAGTGTCGTACGCCTGTTGCAGAGACGCAACGCAGGAGGGGGCACGCCGCAATAACCCGAAAAGACGGGCTGAGCCGTCGGGCCAAAGCCGTGTTGACAGGTAGCGAGTCAGGGTGGCAAGAGCCTTCAAGAGGAGGAGGGATTCGCAGCCTGGCCCCATGGTTGCAGGCCCGTCAGCACATGTCTGAACCACCCCGCGCCAGGGCCAACGCCACGCGAGCGGAACACGAAACCGGTACTGATGAGGGCAAATGCGTATCCTTGGGATCACTGACGGCCAGACGAGCGGGGCCGCTGTCGTCGAAGACGGGCGGATCCTGGCAGCGGTCAACGAAGAGCGGATCGTCCGGATCAAGCTCGCGCGCGGCTTCCCGCGCAAGTCCATCGATGAGGTTTTGCGGCTCTCGGGCACGGATCCGAGCGAGATTCAGGGAGTCGCCGTAGCCCAAATCAACATGGAATTGCGCGAAGAGATCATGGACTGGCCCGGTTGGTTCGAGGCTCGCGACGAGGAGATCAACGTGCACAACGCTTTCTTCCGAGTCGCCTCTGCATTCGGCGGAGTGGTTCCGCGCGTCCCCGGATTAAAGAAAGCGTACTACGCTCTACGTACCCCGCTCTACGCGCACCGCAGAAAGAGAATCGCGCAGATTCTAAGGCGAGAATTCGGAATCCCTGCACGTGTCCATTTCATTCATCACCATTTCGCCCACGCGACCTCCGCCTATTACACCAGCAATCTCGAGGACGCCCTTGTCGTCACTATGGACGGCGGCGGAGATGGACACTGTGCGCACGTCTACGATGTGAGGGCGGGCCGATTCAACAAGCTTGCCGAGATAGATTCGTACGATTCACTCGGGAACTACTACGCCTACATAACATCGATCTGCGGATTCAAATCCAAGCGACACGAGGGCAAGATTACAGGGCTAGCCGCAAGGGGACGGCCAGTCTACCGTGAGCTACTCGAGGCTATGATCGCCAGCGAGAACGGCAGACTGATCAACAAAGGCAAAGTCCTGTTTAACAAGGCGATGGATCACATCCGCACCCGCCTTCCAGAAGGTTGGACCCATGAGGATCTCTCGGCCTCCATTCAGACCGTATCCGAAGATGTGGCCAGGAGCTTCGTTCGTCACTGGGTCTGCCAAACCGGCCACAAGGACCTAGCGCTCGCCGGGGGCATCTTCGCCAATGTTCGCATCAATCAGGAGATGCAAGCGATACCGGACGTAGACAGCACCTTCGTACACCCGGGGATGTCCGATGAGGGGTTAGCCGTCGGCGCCGCACTAGCGTTGGATGCTGAAATGAACGGCGCCGCCGGGCGCGGCCATGAGCCAATGCAACTGCCAGACGTGTACCTCGGCGACGCGTATGGAGAGAACGACATAGCCGCCGCTCTCCAGCGCGCTGGCTTGCAGGCATCACATCTACCTGGCAACGTCGAGGGCGAAATCGCAAAGAAGTTGGCCGAGGGTAAAGTGGTCGCGCGCTTCAACGGCCGTATGGAGTACGGCCCACGGGCCTTAGGCAACCGCAGCATACTCTACCAGCCCGGCGACCCCTCGGTCAACGATTGGCTCAATGAGCTCCTCAGTCGAACCGAGTTCATGCCTTTCGCGCCGGCCTCACTTTACGAAGAGACAGTCAAGCTCTATGAGGCGCCTGCCGGCGCTCGCGATACGGCGCGCTTCATGACCATTACTTACGATTGCAAACCGTGGATGAGCGAGCGTTGCGGCGGTGTCGTCCACGTGGATGGAACGGCCCGACCTCAGCTGGTCAGGCGCGAAGACAATCGGTCCTTCCATAGAGTCATCGAGGAATATAGGGCCCTGACCGGTGTGCCGGTGATCATCAACACGTCTTTCAACATTCACGAGGAGCCTATTGTTCGAACCCCGCATGATGCCGTACGAGCCTTCCTGCGAAGCAAACTAGACTACCTAGCGATAGGGGACTTCTTGGCGGAAGGCCCGAGCGGAAGCTACGAGACCAGAAGGAAATGGGAGGGACGGAGCAAATGGGGCCGTCCCGTCCACGCGGCTACCGCCCGGTAGCAGAGTCTAGCGCGCTATTGGGTACCGTTCTCCTAGACTGTCACGCCCACTACTATCGCTCCTACGATCCAACCGTCTTTCTGGAGCGGGCTGACGCGAACCTGCGTTGTGCCGCCAAGGAGGTTGGGGTTGAAGGTGAAGTGTTCAATTGCCTGCTCGTGGCCGAGACGGCGCAACGTGAGAGTCTTCCCGGCCTTGTAGTGGATTGCACCACGGACGTCCGCTCGGATTGTAGTTGCGAGGGAACAGAGGAAGACTCCTCGTTTGTCGCGACCCTCGCGGGGCGCAACGAGCTGTTTCTGATCGGCGGCCAGCAACTGATCACGCGAGAAGGGTTGGAACTCCTCGTATTCGACTCTCCAACGAAGCTCCTCAACGGTCGACCCCTCGTCGAATGCCTTGAATCCGCGCGAGCACGAAACGCGATCTCGATAGTCCCCTGGGGATTCGGAAAGTGGTGGTTCGAACGCGGCAAGTTCCTGCAGAGGGCTTTGCCGGTACTCGCTGAATGCGGGGCCTTCTTGGGGGATAGCCGAACGCGGCCGTCCCCAAGCTTCACGCCAAGGATTTTCCGCCTGGCGAGGCGCTACGGCATTCGCGTATTAGCTGGAACAGACCCACTCCCATTCCGAGGACAGGTGCAGGTTCCCGGCTCGTATGGAAGCGTCCTTTCCGGATCGCTATCCAAGCTCAGGCCAGCTGCCAGTCTGAAGGCGCTGCTTCGACAGAATAACGGTAGGACGCAAACGTTTGGTCGGCGCAGTTCGCACCTGTCCTTCGGCGCCGCCCAAGTCGCAATGCAGGTGAGGAAGCGCCGGGGCCGAAAGCAACGTCGGCGGGCGCAGTTCAGTTGAGACACAACGTGTCTATCCCTAATCGAGCGCAGCTGCCCTTTTACCGTTTGCTTGCCAGATGGCCGAGATGAGCCAGAGACCTGCGATAAAGGCCAAACCCACATACGATGCTAAGGCTCGCGCGAAAGCTGCGTGCTGGTGGGTGTCTAGGATCAGAACCGTGTGGGAATCCACAAAAGTACCACGCAGCGACACCGCTCCCGGGCTCAACGCCGGTCGACCGGCCAGTTGGAGTCTCTCTCCAGTGAATGTGATCAACACGTCGATTTCCCC
>FXBF010000016.1_pt1 | contig 40824 bp, 56 predicted proteins | sample 5335321 | NCBI WGS metagenome assembly FXBF01 (sample SAMEA103928391, study PRJEB20085) | sediment metagenome | isolation source: sediment
CCCGGGCATGCTGCATCGTCATCTCGGCGATGGAGCCCGCACCGGGTTCCGGCGCCGTCGTGGTCTCGAGCGCCCATGGATCCGCAAGCGGCCGTTTCGCGAGGTTGGCTAGCATGACAGACCAGCCACGCTTCAGCGAATCGAGAACGAAGCGATGGGTTTCATCGGCATGCTCGAACGTTGTCCGCGCGCCATCCCGGGCGTTCGGCGACCCGGCGACCGCTTCCGCCTTGCCATCGCCGCCAATCCGGATGATGCGCTCGAGTCCGATATCGAACGCATCGGCGACCTGGCTCTCCTCGAGAATCCGACGCAGCGCCCCGTAGGCGAGCTCCTCGGTCTGCTCCTCAGTGTACGCGATCATCGGGATGTACGGGTCGACGACGCCACGGCCGATTGGCTCGTACAGCTGCCCGACCTTCTGGAAACCGGCGCAGCGCACGGGCGCCTCCGGATGGAGCTCGCACGCGGCGATCCAGGCAGCAAGCTCCGTCTTGTTGCTGCCCTTTCGGAGCGAAAGTGCACAGCGCGTGAAGCGACGGCGACCCGCCTTCGGATTCTTCGAGGTCACGAGCTTTCCGCCCTTGCGCTCCTTGAGGACCGGCGGCTCGATCTCATAAAAACGATAGATCCACATCTTCTGCTCGTCGTCAAGCACGACCGATTCACCAAGCAGATCCCCGGGCCCGTGAACCAGGTTCTCCTCGATGAACGCGCAGACCTGAGGCCCCAGCGTTGGCCAGGGCTTCTTGTCGGCAGGTGGATAGACAAATACGCTCATTTCAACCGCTTCAGCAGATCACGCGGATCCTTGCCCTCTGTCTTTTGGGTGGTCCTGCGGCTCCTGGTCTTCTCGGCCGCCTGCTCGCCCTTTTCGACTTCCCACTGCAGCCGCCGGCGATCGATTGGCGAGAGTCCGAAGCGCCACTCGTGCTGTCGGATCTCTTTCGAGATCTCGATGATCGCCTTGTAGGATTCCGCTTCCCAGCGCCGCTGCTGGAGTTCCGCGAGCAAATAGAGACCATGCTTGTCGGCCTCGAGGTACTCGGCCGACATCGGGGACGTCCAGACGTCGCGCCACCACTTCTCGATCATAGGATGCCACTGAAGGCCGGCGATAACCTTTCGGGCCTGTTCCGCGTGCTTGCCTTGCAAGTACCGTTTGAGGTAGGTCTCTGCCCTCATCTGGAGCGGCCAGTAGACGGCGCCGGCGCGGGGCGGCAGAGGGGGCACTTCGTGCCGGGCACTCTCGGTCTCGCAGGGGAGAATCGCCCTGCTGGCAGCGCGGTTTCGGCGTTGACGCGTGCCGGGTGGTTTGGGTGGTGGTCCTGGCATATCTAGGCACTCATCATGTTCGCTCTGTGTGAACTCGTACAATTTCTCAAACCCGTACATAAAAAACTCAGCCGAAGCATCGGTCTAGTAGCTCTCCTTACTGAAGTTTTGATGGCCCCCCCGGATTCTTCCCGATCCATTCATGCTGCCTCTTTCAAGGGCGATCGCAAATTCGATCGTCTGACTGACACTGAAGCCATCATCATATCTGCCACGGATATCCGGATCCCTGGGCTTCTTTGCATTGTCGCAGTCGCGGCATAGGCTCTGGTAATTTTCCTGGTCCCAAAAAAGCGGGTCATCCGCTCCTATCACCGGTACGATGTGATCGACCACGAGTGCTTCCGTTGTCCGAATCCCACGCTCGCACGCTGCACACAGTGGATGCTCCGCGAGCCACCATTCCCGAATGTCGCGCCAACGTGCTCCATAGCCTCGGTTCGCAGCCGAGCCGCGATTCTCCCGATCGGCGCGTCCTTGCGTCTGCCGACAGGCCTTGCAGCGCCCACGTTCTACCACTGCGCCGCAGCCGGAAGTAGTACATGCTCGCATCAGGTCTCGAGGTTCTCCGTTACGACAATCGCTCGAACATGTGACGTATCAGATGGGAAGCGCGCCTCTGTCCCACCTGGCCACGTTACCAGGAAATATGCATCAAACGAACCAGGTTCATCGACATCAGCTGCAATGGGTAAATAATTGATTCGACCTCTTAGTCCCATAGTTCCATCATCGACGACCGTCGTCGCCTTCCCGTCGATCTTATTGGTGGTCGCTCCGTGCTTACGCATGTAGAGGTTAGCCGTGGATACGCCGCTAATATCCACGGCAGATCCGTTCTCTTTGACCGTGAGCTCCCACGTTTGGGTGTCACCGCGCTTGATCGTCAGCACTCTAGCCATGATAATCAATCTCTCGTTCCTGCGCCGTGAAATCGAGTTTGCGTTCCTGAATCGTCCAATCGAGCGTAAGAGGCTGGCTCAATTCCGGCGCCAAACCGGGAAAGACTAGTGTCCCTGTGAATGCCAGGTTGCCGATCAGGCTCCGTCGCGCGAGCCTGGTCAATGCCCCGGCGGGTGCCAGCGCGCCCGTTAATTGCAGACGTGCCATGCGGGTGAGCGCGCCGCTCGGCGTGATGGAGCCCGTCAGCACGGCCACCTGCACGATGCGCGTGCTCAGCGCGCCCGTCCCGTTCCAGTCGCCCTCGACGTCCATGCTCACGACCACGGCCATCGAGCCCGACGGGGTGACGGTGCCGGCGAGCGCCTGGCCCGTGCGCCTGCCGAGCGTGCCCGCGCCGGTCCAGCCTCCCGCCAGCGTCTTGCGGGCCGTTCTACCGAGCGCACCGGCCCAGCTCATGACACCGCTCAAGGCCAGCTGCGTCACGCCCAGCTGCGCGACGAGTGCGCCGGCGAACGACAGGCCACCCGCGAGTGGCTTGAACGTGCGCCTGGCGAGTGTCCCGCCGAACGAGAGGACACCGACCAACGGCGCCATCGTCCTGCGGGCCAGCGCGCCCCCGAACGATAGGACGCCCGCGAGGCCGACGGTGGCCACGATCTTGGTCGAGAGCGCGCCCGCCCATGACGCCGTGCCGGACAGCACCAAGCGCGCGCGGCTGCTGAGTGCGCCTACGAAGGAAAGAGCACCGATAAGGGGCATCGAGGTCTTTCGCGCCAGGATGCCAGTGAAGGTCAGGACGCCAGCGAAGGCCTTGCGGGCTCCCACCGCGATGGTACCGCTGAACGACAGCGCACTCGTGAGCGGCAGGAGCGCACGCTCCGTGACGGCGCCGGCAAACGATGCGGTGCCCGCCAGGGGCTTGCGCGCCCGGAGTGCTAACGCACCGCTGAAAGATAACGCGCCCGTGACTGCCTGCGGTGTAGGTCCTCCCGCCGCCAAGACCATCGAGACCGCCATGACGACGCGGTCCTCCGCCACGGTCGTCGCGGCGGCTTCCTTCGAGCCGTCCAGGTCGATGACCGACGACGCGGACAAGGACTCCACCGTCTGGATGTGCACGGGCATCTCGTCGGTGGAATCTAGCTGCCCGAAATTACGGGCGACCTGGCTGGGCGGCTGATCCGCACCCGCCACCTGCAAGCGGAACTGCACGTCGTGGCCCGTACCGCCTATGTCGGTTATCCACTGACCGAGGATCCAAACATCGCCGGTGCTAATCGGCGCGAAGGTCAGCGTTTGGACGGTAGTAGCGAACGCGGTCTCGCTGAGCGCCAGCTCGGCCTCGGTCCAGATCGAACCCTGCGACTCGAACTTGTCGAGGTTGAGCGCGAACACGGCGTTGTGCGTGCGGTTCTCCGTCCCGCCGCCTACACCACTGCCGTCCATCCGGGATTCGGTCTTGAACGTCTGCGACACCGCGCCCAGGGCCTTGAACACGCGGCACAGGTGGTGGACCATGAAATCCGTCGAGCCTTCGCCCTCCTGCGAAGCGAGGGGCTGCGTCTCGGCGAACGTGCCCGTGCTAACTACGCGCGTGAGATAGTTATCATTTGCACTCTCCACCTCGATCCGCGACCGGCACATCACCAGCCAGTCGTCGCCCGCGGCCGGTGTGAACGTGACGGTCGCGTTGTTGGTCGTCGTCCAGTTGGGCTGGATGGCGTCCAAGTCCACGCTCGTCGAGTTCTCGCTGAAGAACCAGTCGGTGTTCTCCGTCAGGTCGTCCGACAGGTTCATCACGAAGATCGTCGTGTGAGCGGCGGTGATCGTGGTGCTCTTCGGAGAGTTGAACTGGACCTGGAGGTCCTCAGAAGCTACCGCGGTCCAGACGGTGAACCAGGCATAAGGGCGCCACTCCTGAGCGCCGGGGCTGTTCTGCCTGTGCTCGCTGCTCGGGAAGGCGGTCGAGCCGTGGACAACCTGCATCGCCACCTCGTCGCCCGAGACGCTTCCAACCTTCAACTGCGAGATTGCGACGATGAGGTACTTCTTCCCGGCGACCAGATCGGCCGCCGCGATCGTCGCCCCCGGCACATCGACGTATGTGCTGCTGGCCGTCGTCTGGGCGGCCGTGACCTCGACGTATTTGTGTGCGATCTCAGCCATTACGATTGATACTTCAGTTCGCGCTCGATCACGGCTATTCCTGCGTCGGCCAGCGCCACATCGGCTATGCCGGCGGCCAGCGTGAGAATCGCGTCCACGTCGGCCAGTTGCTGGACTCTGTCAAGGTCCGTGTTCGCCCCGTACCAGACCTTCGGGTAGATTTGCTTAAGGACGCCCTGCGCGATGATGATCTTATAGCCGAACGTGCGCTGCTTGTAGGCAGGCGACTTGATGATGGTCTTGGCAGCACTCAGCACCTGCGGGATGACGCTCTCAACCAAAGCCCGTAACTGCGACTCGGTCAAGCTCGTGTCGAGCGTCCAGACACCCTTGAACCTATGATCAACCCAGGCCATCAGAGCCGGCCTATTCGTTCGTCGCCCGTAGCATAGGCTCCGATGTTCTCACCGTACCTGCCCGCGCCGACGCAAGGTGAGGTCGGTTGCAGCTTGAAGTCCTCGGGCACGACCGGACTCGCAGCCACGAACTCGGGGTCGGCCTCGACGTTGTTGCTGCCTGCCGGTGTCGCGCTGCCCGCAAGGTAATAGGCATTGTAGTCGGCGTACGCCAGCGTCGGATTACCGGGAATCAAGTCCTGATTCGGCGTCTTGGAAATGATGTTGTTGTAGACGACGATGTTCGTCGTCTCGGCACCGTCCACGTTCACGCCGTGCCGCTCGTGCCAGTGGATCGTGTTGTTGTATATGACCGAGCCGTCGTGCGGGTTATTGTTGCCTCGCACGTCCACGCCCGTCTCCCCACCCACCAGCACGTTATTGTGAACTACGTGATCGCCCGTGCCGCTACCCACGCCCAGGTGAATGCTAGCCTGCACACAGTCGTGGACGTAGTTGTAACGAAATATATTGCCGCGACCACCAGACTTGTTCCTGAGGCCGCAGCCCACGTCGTACACCTCATTATACTCCATGACGATGCCGGTGGAGCCACGATGCAACCTCCGGTTGCTGGGGTAACGTTACTGGGACCATCAAGACATAGGGCGCGGCCCCCGGTCGAGCCGCGCCCCCGTTAGAGCACCATGATCCGGACGATACGGCGCTTGGTTTAGCCGCCGGCGTTGGACGTCAGCGTGTACGTGAACTCGATGCCACCCCCCGAGGTGACGTTGATCGCGGAGAACACCGAGCGATCCCAGAGCGTGCCCCCTAAGGCGAGCTGGCTGAAGATCCCGTGCTCCGTGATCGCGAAGCTCGCCGCGTACGTGTGGGTCGCGACCGTGCGGTACTGGTTCGCCGTCGGCTGCGACTGCACGCCCGTCTCGCGCGTCTCGACCTCGGTGCCGAGCGCCGTGTCCGTCTGCGCCTCAGCCACCACGCCGGTGCCGGAGGCGTGGTAGTTCATCAGCTCCAGCTCGACCAGGTTCTCGAACGCATCAGTCAGGAACGCGACGCCGGCGTCCGTCACCATATGCCGGCAGACCACGCCGAGGTCTTCGAGCGCCGGCGCTAAGCGGGGGTCGAGCCGGCACAGCTCAATCATGTCCGCCGTGGTGCGCCAGCCGGGCCGGTGCGCGAATATGGCCTTGAACCGGTCCGGCAGGTTCACCCAGCGCAGGTACTCGGTCAGGTACTCGAGCTCGCGATGCTCGAGCAGCAAGTCCACCAGCCGGTCGTGGCGCAGCACGACGGCCCGCAGCTCACCGATGTTGCTGACCAGGCCCTTTGGCGTGCCGACGCGGCTGTAGAACTCGGCGCGCCATCCGCGCAGCCGGTGCGGCAGATTTCGCCGGCGGTAGTCCCGCACTGCCGTGATGCTGGTCATTGCGCGCCTCCTTCCTCGACTGTCACCTCAACGCCGAGCTTCGCCATGAGGTGGTTCAGGGCATCCTCGGTGGTGTCGCCCACGGCGCCGACGCTGTCGCCCTCGTCGTTCGTGATGCGGAGCATCACCTTGCCGTCGGGGCGGGTCGTGCGGATGTGCTTCGCACCGAAGGCTTCGCACAGCGCCTTCAGGCGGGCCGCCCTCGTCGGGTCTGCCTCGGCGAACTCGAGCGCCGTCACCTTCTTGGCGGTCAGGGCACCGCTGAAACTCGCCGCGCCACCGACTTTCTTGGTGTCCCCCATCTCCTCGTCTCCTCCCAACGTCTTTGAAACAGAAAAAGCCCCGGCCTCCCACCTCGGGGAGTTCGGAGCCAGCTAAAGGGCTGAATATGTCTTCAGCATTCAATATCGGCGCACGATCCGCTATTGGCAAGTCGGTCGCCTGGCCGGCTTGTAGACCGACCACATCTTACAAGATCGGCACCGCTTCACACAGCGAGGTGGAGGGAACAGTTTTTCGTAATCTGCGGTCGCCCTTGCTATGACTACCGGAATAGGATCTACAGGCACGATGGATTCGCCGAGTTTGTGGTGGCAGGTGTGACCCCGCAGCATTCTGGATGGCGCCTGACAGAACAGTTCCATCGCTCACCCCCACCTCCCTAAGTCGCAATCGCCCCCAGCGTTCGGCGCTCTGCACGCGCCGTCCGGACGAGCCCTTCCTGATATGCCCTGGTCAGCAAGCCAAGGATCCTCAATTTTTCCCTGGCCGTTTTTTCTTTGATCCCGGCTTCCTCGGCCATCTGATCCGTCGTCATACCGCGATCGAGGCGTTGAAGCCACCAGCCGCGATTACTGTGCGGAAGATGCTGTGAATGTTTCCGCGGCATGCCCAGCACGCTCCGCGCATATAGCGAGACGAGCGAAGGCGTACAGCCGATCTCCGCTGCGGCCTCGGCGTAGCAGCCTCCGTGGCGATCGAGCAAGTCGCGCAGGTAGTCCGCGTCGTGCAGCTGTGGGTAGCTGCGGCCGCGACGTCTTTTTCTATCGACGGCATGCTCGAGGTCGAATTTCTTCACGTAATAACGGGTCGCATGCCGCTTGATCCCGGCCTCACGAGCACAAGCCGTGAGCGTCATCTTTCGGTCCTCGAGTCGGACCCGCCACCATTCGCGCCTGAAGTAGTGATGGCCGGACTTTATGTTTGCCAGGCCTAGCCGACTGAGAACCCGACGCACCTGAGTGCTCGATGTCTCGAGCTCGTGCGCGATCGTGCCGGGAGCTTCGCCGGCCGCATGCAACCGGCGGATCTCTCGTTCGAGCATCTGCGAGTCGCTGTACTTGTTTGATTTGAGCCCGTGCTTCTCAGCGAAGTATCGCACGTTCACCGGGTTACACCTGAGATCGGCGGCGATGGCTGCGAATGTCTTGCCGCGTCTGAGCTGGTCGTATAGCCAGTTCTTGTCACGCAAGACCTGCAGGCGGGTCCTGCCGTTCTGTGGCTGCGTAAACTTCGTACGGCTCAGCCGGTCGCATTTCGGGCAAATCTGAAACCAGGCCCAGGGCGGTGGGGCCTCGAAGCCCTCGGGCGCGATGCGTTGCAGCTGAAAGATGCGCAGGGCAAGGAGTTCGGTCCGCGTGAACATGTCCGGTCCGACCAGTTTACGAAGCGCGTCGACAAACCGGTTCGATGCTCCTTCTTCCGGGCCGTCCCATGCCTGATGCACCGCGGCCGCGATCGCCGCGGCGATCGGGATCTCCTCCGGATCGGACCAGCGTGGTGAAGGCATCTATTCGCTCACCCGCAGATCCGCTTCCGTCTGTCCTTCTGCCCGGTTTGACAACCACGATGACTCATGCCCATCCAGCGCATCGAATATCCAGCGGAGCCAGTCCAGGTCGGTTGTGTTCACCTGTACGTCCACGACATCGGCCAGTCTCAGGCACAGTCGATGCGTGTTCACGTCGCCGTCGTGGGGCATCGGCGCTGGAAGCTGTCCACCACACGCAGCATCCTGCACACGCCGCTTGAACAAACAGTCGGTATGCGGGCACCAGGTTGGCCGTTCTTGCTTCCACTCATTCATGCTCGATCCCCGAGCGATGGTATCAGTTCCGCTCCACCTGCACGCGCATGACATCTCGCGCCGCGCCGACCTCGATCGATCGGATGGTCTTGCGCGGAAGCGCGCGCAAGACGGCGTCGTGCAGCTCGGCCAGGATATTGTTCTGATATTTCGGATCCTTCGGCCACTCGTCCTCCGGAATTTCGATGATGCAGATGAGCTTCATGGTCGATCCCCTAGTTGCCACGCGACGATGAGCCTCGAGGCGGCATTCACGATCGCGGCCTTGAGCACCCTCGCATCGACTCCGTTCTCCTCGAGCTCCCGGACGCCAAGGTCGCTGCAGAGCGTCCGGTACAGCATGACGAACTGATGCCGGAGCTCGGTGGGATTCGTCGATGGCCGTGGCGGCGCTGCCGGCGCCGGCGGCCCGCCACCGTTTGTCGAATCCGATCGTCGCGCGGGTATCGCCCCCTGAAACCCGGGGAGCACGGTCCAGACGTTCCGCTTACCGTCCTTCTCCCGGACGATCGAGAGCTCATAGACGGTCGTATCGCGATCGGTTTTGCTGGGCGCGTCGATCAAGCAGGCGAGTACTGCCTTCACCAGCTTCTCGTCCTTCGTCGTGAAATAGCAATACTCGATCTCGTATTCCCCTCGACTGTGCATTGGGTTGCAGCGGGGAAGACCTGCACGGATCGACCACTCCTCGCCGTAGCGCCCGTCCTTCTGCTCCCAATTGCGGGCCCGAACCTGAACGGGCCAGGCCTCATCGAGCGGCAGTTCCGTATGCTTGATATAGCGAGCCATCGATGATCGCTTCAGTAAAGGGCCGGGCCGCTTATCCGCTGGCCGCCGCCGAAAGTTCGGCGCCAACCTTGGCACAGCACCCGGCCCGCCTTCAACCTTCTAATCATCCTGCGCTGTCTTCCCCGTAAGGATCGTCGAGGTCCGGAACTCGAGCCTCGCCTCCGATTCGATCGAGCCATTCCTCCCGCGTCTCGTTCAGTCCTCGATTGTAAGTGCGTGGCCGCTCGTTCTCTTTGAGGTAGTCTTTCGTGACAGTAATCTTGCCACAATTCCGACACACGAGCACTTGAAGGGCCGGAATGAAGCCACGAGGCCGAGTTTTCAGTCTCGCCGCGCTGCCGCACTTCGGACAGTAGTAGATCAAGATTTCCTCTCGCTGCTTCATTCGAGAAACAGAACGGGCAGCGCGCTCACGCGCCCCGGCGTAAGGTAATCGATGAACCCGAGCGATCTGAGCGCGCCGAGATTATTCGTATAGCCGCTCGAGGTCGGCGACTGCTCGGCCCGCTCCGCGAGCTCGTCCTTACCGAGATCGTCCGGATAGACGTCGATCAACGCGCGAAGGATCCGTGCGCGACGCGCCGGCAAGCGCGCGAACAGGGCATCGTGCAGCTCCGCAGTCGTGAGCGCCGCCGCCGGCGCCTCGGCGAGCGATCGGCCGTCGTCCGTCAAGCAGACGTGCCCGGGCGCGGGATAAGTGATCAGTCCGTCCGATCGCAGGCGTCCCAGATTGTTCGTGTAGCCGGAGCTCGTGGGGCTCTGCTCGGCCAGCAGCGCGAGTTGCGTCTTCTGGGCGCGCTCGACGCGTACGCTCTCGAGCCAGGCCAGGGCATTGAGGATCCGCTGCATGGGATTCGAGATCTCGACAGCGAGGTCGAGGTCGGCGGTCCTGCCCGGCGTCTTACTCGGTTTAGGCTTCGGAGTCGCTACGGGCGGCCGGACTCTGGGAGCGGGCTCGCGGCCGTTGCCGGAGGCACTACGGATCGCCTCGACGAGCTCCTGACCGAAGCCCAACGCCTGGCCACCGACGTCGGCCAATCGCTCGCCCACGGAGGCGAAGCGACTGGCGACCGTCTCGAGCCGCTTGATCTGCGCGTCTTTGATCACGGCGACCTCGACGCGCTCGATCTCGACCTTCGGTTCCGGCGTCCTCGTCTTCGACTTCTTCGTGAGCTCGCGTTCGAGCTCGAGGATCCGCCGGCGAAGCAGCTTCGGATCCTCCGCCTTCGCGCGCGCGATCGCGGAGTCGAGATGCTTGCGGAGCCGGTCGAGGTCGACCGCCGCAAGCTTCCTGGGCGCGCGGGCCTTCTTCTTCGCTCCGACCTTAGGAGTAGCCGAGGAGTCGTACGTATCGCGCTCGCGGACCTTGACCTTGCGGAAGAGGTCCAGCCAGCCCGGCCTCCAGAACCAGGCAGTCCCGACGGGCAGGGAAGGGAGCGAGCTCATGAGCTCTTCGCGCTTCTCCGGCGTGCCGTGGACTTTCACCCAGGCGTCGATCGCCGCACGGTCTTGGGGCGCGATGGTCCGGAGCGTGATGAGGACCTCGCACTGGGTGAGGACGTCCTTGTTGAGTACCGCCGCGCGCTGAGTGACGAGCGTAAGTCCCAGGCCCCGGGCCCGGCCGCGCCGGACGAGGTCCTCGACGGCGCCGAGCATCCTGGGCGTCTGCTGCCCCATCGGCTTTTGCGGCGCGAACATGTCCGCTTCATCGAGCACGATGTGCAGCGGCTCGCGGTTCCGGTGATATGGCCGCTCGGCGAAGGCCGTCATGAAACGGACCTGCTCCGCCTTCCGGAAAGCTGAGAGGTCGAGCACGACGGACAGCCGTTCGTCGACCACCAGATCGGCGATGGTCTCGCCGGCGCCCGGCTCGAGCGGCAGATCTCCGTGCTCGCCGCCCAGGACGATGATCGGAAGCCCCTCGGACTTCCCATCGGCCGCCGCTCGAAGACCCCAGCAGACCCCGACTGGATCAACGACGACCACGGCTTGGTCCGCTTTCAGGAGTTCCTCGACGACCACGAGGGCCAAATAGGTCTTCCCGACGCCCCGCTTTGCGATGATCGCGAATGTCTGCGTGACCGCCTCGAGTGGCAGCGCGAGCTTCGGTCCGATCTTCAGTCGGCCCTCCCGAGCCATCACGATGAGGCCCCGCTAAGATCCAGCTCGAGCTGCTTGAGCTGGTGGCCGAACAGCATGAGGTCCATCTTCCAGAGACCGTAACGGCCAACGATTTCGGAGAACTCTTCGACATCATGATGGCGCATCTTCCAGGCGCCGCTGTCGAGGTCCTGGTCACAGTGGCACAGCTCGTGGTCCGCGATCGCGACGCGCTGCATCGCCGTAAGCTTCTCCCAGGCCTTCCAGTTGAAGAGGATCACGAAATCGGAGTTCGCGAGGAAGGCGAGCTTCGCGTCGCACTTGGATGCCTTCGCCAGGCGGACGCGACCGGCGCCGCGGATTTGGAGCTCCTGCTTCCAGAGATAGCTGATCCTCGCGTTCGTGAGGTGCGGGTGATACTTCGGGATGAGCAAGTCTGCGAGCGCCCCGGGGATGCCGGCCCTAACGTACTTCTCACCGTCGGGCCAGGTTGCCGGGTGCGGCGCTTTCATGGCCTTCTCGAAGTCGGGGAGTGCGCCATCCACGAACTTCTGCATCCATTCGCTCATCTGCTCTTCCACGCGATCCCGGTCCTCTTCGGTATTGAAAGCCATCGGCGGGCCATCCGCGATCTGAATGGTAGCGGTCACCTCATCACCGTTCTGTGTCCGTCCCGATTCTGATTTCTTCATTGCGCTGTCTTTCTTTTCCATTGTCCGCTCAGGTCCTCGCTCACATCGCCGTACTCTTTGAGCGCGCGAGCCAGGAGCTCGAGCTCCCAGGCCGTGAGCGAGTCGATGCAGACGACCGGGGTGGGGAAGGGCCTGGCGATCTCGCGCTCTGCCCTCCGATAGCCGACGGCCACGCCGATGAGAAAGCCGCCGACGAAAATCAGTAGAGCGAGGATGAGGCGCGGATTCACGCGAGCCGCTCCTCACCCACTGATTCACCGAACCGGGCGGGGCCTGACTCTCGCCACCTCACGTGCCACAATAGCCCCAACACGACAGCCAGAACCCCTAGCCCGGCCAACAACCCGAGGGCGCGATGCGTCTTCACAAGAGCCGCCCCTGGCGTTCGCTGAAGCGGGTACTGGGAACCGGGTACCCGATGGCTGATCCCCGCGACCAGTCGCGTTCGCCACGGCCTTCTCGCTCGAAGACGTGCTTCACGAACGTATCCACCTCCTTGTTCCACTTCTGGAGTATCTGCGAGACGCGCTCCTCTCGGGTTGTCTGCATACCACCTTCACGCCAGAGCACGACGGTGCGAGGATGCTGGTCGCGCTCGGTGTAGACGTCGATGAGGAGACCGCTGGGTAGTCGCAGGCGAACCGCTCCGGCGCTCCTGGCTGCGAGCTCCCACATCTCGAGCCCGAGCAGTTCGAGCTTCTTCCCGCCCCAGCGTAGCTCGGGTAGATCCGGAGCTCGGGCATCGTGGCCCGCACCTGGAGTGGGGTCAGTGGAGTTTTCCACAGGCTCCGGATCTCTAGATTCTTCTTCTTTGGCCTTAAAGGCCTTATATACGCCTTGCTCTGTCACAGCTGTGACAGGGTTTTCTCGCACAGCTGTGACAGGGTTTCCGTCTTGCGTGACAGGGTTTGCATCCCCGGTCTCGGAGTTTTCCACAGCCGGCTCATTATTCTCTGTCAGATTGAGAGTGTTTGAGCTTACGAACTGAGAGATCCCCTTCACGTTCAGGGACCACGTCGTCGACCGGCCGCGACCGCCACCGTGCGAGGCGCGCTGGATGAGGTTCAGCTCGACGAGCTTGCTGAGACGTCGGTAGGCCGTGCTCTCGCTGCAGTTCGCGGCTTTCGCGAGCCGGTCCGTGCCCGGGAAGGCGCCCGCACCCCACTCCGGCGCGTGCGCGTCGATGCAGAAGAGGATGCACTTCGACTCCGCATCGAGCGGCGACTGAAGGATCGCCCGCCTGAGACTCCAGGATCGTTCTAGCGGATCAGGCATCGGCGGGCCACACACCCATCATCAACCACCCTGGTGCCCTGTTTGCAGACGTATGCAGTCCGAGTGTGATCAGCTTCGGTTGCACCATTCCGTCACGACCTCCTCCCTTGCATCGTCGAAGGCGAGAGCCAGATCGTCGCGAACATCGTCCGCACTGATATAGCCATCCAAATCGATCTCCAACATGACCGTACACAAACTTTCCTCTGAGCAGACCTGGCAGTAATAGCGCATGTTGCCGTCTTGTTCGATCCGCTCGAGTGTGACGGCGACGTGCTCGTCTTTGGCAGATTTCACGATCCGCCGGCGAGATGGTGTCAGGCGCACGTGCGCGGACGAGTCGTCACGGAAGAAGCCGGCCCTCGTGCGGACGGCTTTCTTGTTCCCGGGTGCCGGCGGGACGGAGAGTTTCCGAACGACGCCGTGCTTGTTGGGCGCGACCCACTGATCCTTCAACAGATCGATGATGAGCTTGCGCCGTGCGTCCAGGTTGTCCGGGTCTTCCGGGCGTACGACGTGGAAGACGACCGAGAGCCGAGTCAATGGCCAGGGCTTCTCCGGAGGGCGCACGCCCTGGCGAATCATCTCGATCTCGGCGTGACGTTCCCAGTGTTTCTGCGGCAGGTATTGCTTCCGCGTGTGTCCGCGGAAGTTCCCGCGCGAGGGCGGGAGGGGAAGCCGGAACTCGACGCGCTCAGCCATTGATGCGGACACCTCCCGGGATCTCGTACAGGTGCATCGTCGTCGGGGTCGGGTGCCGGTCCACGTAGTCTTTTTTGGGCGGCAGGATCATCGCCATGTAGATGTCGTCGGGCAGCAGTTCGTAGCGCGCATCGCGGATCTCCTTCCACGTCGGGATCCGGCCCACTATGGGCCCGCCGTCCGGGCCGACCAGGTCCGTCCGAACGTGGGCGGCGATCGAGAGGTGCCAGCCCGCGTTCGCGCTACGGCCGACGATGACTTGCAACGCCGTCCTGTCCCTATCGTCGAGCCGGCGGACGAAACAACGCGCGTCAGGCTCGAGCCGCGAGAGCACGCGGGGTGGGATAGGCACCTGCCGCCATTTGCCGCGCTTTAATGCAGGCATCATTCTTCGATTAGTTTCTCCAGGAAGCTTCGCGGAGCTCATGGACTCACGCCCTCCGCCTCACGTTTGCCGCTCTCGGTGAGCATGAAATGCCGGAATCCGTAATCATCAGCCTTCGTGACAGCTTCAACGAGACCCTGCTCGAGGAGGATTCGCATCGTCTGCCCGGCCACTTTTGACCAGCCGGGTATTATGTAGGCCGACGACCCTCCGTCCCACTGGATGGAGTAGCGTTCGTGATACCGGAGATGTACGATCACGTGGCGCTGCGCGGTGCTGAGCCTCATACGTCATTCTCGTTTTGTGTGCTACATTTGTAACAACGGAGTTTGGTAGCACCCCGCTTGCTGCCGGCGGGAACAACGGCCTCGCGTGTATGACCACATTCTAGAACCGCGATCCGCTTATCCCATTTACTCCCGTCGCCGATAGGTTCAAAGCGAAGTTCGATCACCTGTTTTCGCCTCATCGGCGTCTCCTGTCTTCTCTCTAGGTTCCGGCAGCTCACGCCCTCGATAGTCATGGTCACCCACACGTCGGAATCCAGGTACGTTATGCTGTACAGATCCGCGCATTGAATCATGGTTCTTCACCGCCGGCGCCTGGTTCCGTTGCCGTTCCCGCCGAGGCCTTCCGGCGGTGGACCGGATGGATATCTGCGCTCGAGCCGCCGCAACAGGATGCGCGCCGTCACCGGATGGTTCGTAGTGGCCATCACTCGTTCCTTGCCGTTCTCCTCGTAGACGACCTGGACGACGTAAGCAGCCGGTCTCAGTTTCCAGCCGCTCATCTCGCGAAGCTCTTGCGGCACTCGACGAAGAAGCGGATCGCCTCCGAGAGCTCGGCGGCGCGGCCCACGCTCGGGCAGACGAGCTCGGTCTCGCCGTCCGGGCACCGCTCGATCTTGAAACCATCTGGACAGACGATCCGGACCTCATTCCGATGGCCGTCCTCGACTTTAACGATGTCCACTCTCATCGGTCCTGCTGGAAGATGCGATCCAGTTGCTCGATATCCGCGGCGACCTCGGTCAGGGCCTCGTTGTAGGCGGACTCCGCGACATCGGCCGGCGCGCCGGTGAGGCGCCGTATCATCCGGATCATGCTCTCGTGCTCGTGGGGCCGGATCGGCCAGCCGGCGCGCACGATCGCCGAGCGCGCCCTGAGCTTGCACTGGCAGCGCAGCTCGCGCACCGGCAGCCGCCAGATGCTCAATCTGTCAACCACCAGATGAGGACCGTCGCCGCGCCGACGACGGCCAGCCAGGTGCCGACGCCCCAGACGATCCCGGAGATGGCGAAGCGCCAGAATCGATGCGAGACGTAAAGGTCGGGCGGGGCCGGGTGCTCGCAGATATCGTCATCTGGGAATCCATCGTGTCGGCCCCGTCGCCCGCCGTGTCCGCTGGCGCCGCGCCCGTGCCCGTTTCCGTGCCGGTAGGCAATCTCCGCCTTCAACTCATCGATTGTCGGTCTCATCATCGAGCTCTCAGTTCTCGGGTGACGAACAGATCCTCGAAGCGGGGATCTTCCTGGATCAGCCGCCGGACGATGCGGCTGCGGTAGTCGTTGTTGATCTTGAAGGGCTCATCGCCCCGGGAATCAATCTCGACGTCCCATCTCACGCGCTCGATGATCGCGGCGATCCCGAAGCGCCGCCGGCCCGAGCGGAGCGCCTGGTAGGCGTAGCGGCGGATCGCCGCGTAGAGCTCGGCGTTTCTCTCGAGCCACTCTTCGAAGCGTGTCTGGATGGAATCATCGCGGCGGCCGTTTCCATCGCTGGCGCCGAACTCGTTGGCGAGCTGCTCCTCGTCCGTCCCTTTGCGCGGGTGCCGCATGCGGTAGTGGAGGTTCTTGCACCGCTCGGAGCAGTGCTTAATTCCGCGGCGTCCGCGCAGTCGGCCCCAGCAGCCGGGGCGGGCGCAAGTGCCTCTATTAACCGTTGCAACGGCACCCTGAGCCGTTTTCACCCGCCGCCGCCCTTCGTGGGTCGCCGGTAGCGAAGAATCGCCCAGAGCGCCGATTCCGGTGTTCGCCGACTATGCTGAGGTCGCCGCCACCAGCTGCGTCTCGTGACTTCGCGGGATGCCGCGGGCAGCTCCGGGACGAGCTCGCGACGCAGCGTCGTGAGTCGGGCCCGGATTGGCTCCGCTCCAGGGGCCGCCGCCTGCAGGGCCGTGAGCTCATCGATCGACAGATCCAGTTCGGCGATCAGGAGCTTGCGGGTACTCACGACGGGAGGCCGGCGGAGCGGCTGGGTCGCATAGCCGCAGACCGAGCAGCGCCAGGCGAGCAGGTGATAATGCGCGGTGCGATCGAGCCCACACGAACCGCAATAGCGGAGCCGGCGCTCGGCGCGAAGCGGGACGACGTCGAGCTTGTGCGGGCCCGTCGGGGAGACGGAGGCGCGCACCCCGGGCGCCGGGGGAGTGGGGCGGCCGTGTGCGGGCCTCCGGGCGGTCTCGTGCTCGAGCTCAGGCGGCGCGGCCTCCAGGATCTCGACATCGAGTTCGCGGCGGAGTGCGCGGCGCGGTGCCAGGCGCCCGTCGCGCTGGAGGAGCCGCACGATCGACTGATGCGGCAGCTGCCGGTGAACGAGGCCCTCGATCTCGAGGGCGGGAGCACGAAACCAGAGACCGGGGCTGAGATCTCTGAGTAGTGGCATACGAATCACGCTGTGAGAGGAAGCGTGATCCGGCCCTGTCATCACATCGTCAACACAGGGGATCCCGGGGGCTCGGATCGGCGAATGGCGGGAAATACGGCCGGCGGCGGCCGCCGGCGGCGTGGGGTCAAGATACGGGTAGGCTCTGACAGCCGGTGCCCGTGCGTCGAGCGTGGGAAGAACGAGAAGAAGCAGCGCGTAGAGCGGGAGGCGCGAGAGGGGGCCGCCTGGGCCTTTTACCCGGGCGAGCTCGGAGTGGCTGCGGGGCGCACGGAGCATGCTGTATCAGCCTTTCGGCACCCCCCGAAGCTGCTCTGACCTTCGGGCCCGTTAGGTTACATAACGGAAGTTACGCTGCGGGCTTTCGGAGCGTCTTCGGGTGCCGGCGATCTCATGGGTCCGGAGAATCGGGGGGAGTCGCCATCGTCGTTCGAAGGAAAGGTCGCGAATGCTGAGCACCCCCTCAGACGCTGACTTCGAACTTACAGTGCTCCCCGGCCGCGCGCAAGCACGGCTGATTCAGAGCACAAAAAAAGGGGCCGGGTATTCAGGCAGCTCTACCGTCTGAGGGGACAGATTCACCACCGAAAAGGGACCGCGGCCCCAGAGACCAATCTATGGGCATTCCGGGCTTCTGCAACCGGATCACTGGAACGACCTCTGCGCTGTTCGGAGACCGTAGCCAATTACGATGGCGCCGGCCGTGTACGCAGCCTTCTTCCAGAATGGCGGATTGGCTTTGCGATAGAGCTCGCGCGCCTCTTTCATCAATAGACCGTTTTGAATGCGGAACTCGGCAATCGTCGAATCCTGGCTAGCTATTATCGAATGGGCGAAGACGAGCGAGCGCCTGAGCGTATCCGCCTCGGCGATCGCCAGAGCGGTCTGATCCGATTGGATAGCCAGTCGCTCTTCGTTGGCCCCCTGGAGCCGCGCCAGCAGCTCGAGCCCGGTCGTATCACGCTCGAGGTAGATGGCCAGATTCTCGGCCGCGTCATCCCGCCGGCGCTCGACTTCGACGGTCCGAACGACGACACGTTGCCGGGCGTCGCGCAGGCTGTCAGCGATAGATCTTGCTGTTGACAGGCTGTCGGACCAGATCGCCTCGCGGGATGCCCGGGCCTCGTGCAGCAGGGCGATCGAGTCATTGGCGGCCTCGAGCTCTCTGAAGTGGTCGCGTTCTCCCAGCCGGAGGCGGACGTCGTCGACCGCGAGCGCGATGATCGCGAGGGCCAGGATCCACTTGAGCGCCTCGATGAATTTCATTACAGGCCTTCCCGAAGATCGAGGATACGTTCGATCCACCATCGGATGAACTTCAGACCCTCCGCCTTATCCACGAGCTCGCGCACGTCGGCCCACCGCTCTTCGCGCACCGCCCGGGCGAGCTTGACCAGGGCGTTCGATTCGTCGCGCGTGATCTCCCGGTAGTAACGAATCCGCTCCCAAAGAATCGCCTCGACGAGTTGATCCGGATCGGCCTGCATGACGGCGCCAAGCGTAACGGAACCGATGATACCATCGGCTTCGACGCCAACCGCCTTCTGGAGAACTTTCGCCGCCCCGGCGATGCCTAGATTCACGGATCCATCGAAGTGGACGATTGCGACCAGCTCCGGCATCTGGTCACTGTGGCCTTCGCGCCAGTAATACTCGAAGTAGATCGCCTCGACCTCGTGCTCTGCGATCAGCTCGACCGATTGCGCCTCGAGAAATCGATCCGTCCGCCAGCGATCGTACGTTCGCTGGGTGATGCCCCTGTTCGTTGCCCCACCGGTGTCGGCCGGGTCGTCGATGAACCCGCCTTCGGCCTTGAGTACGACGCTGAGCGCCCGTTCGAACGCGCTCATGCGATAGCTATGGCCAGCGCGACGAGCCACGGTGCCGCCACATCGAGCAGGTGGTCGTAGAGCGGCGCTTCCTTGGCGTACCAGAACACTTCGAGCAGCTCGCGAATGAGCCACCAGCCAGCGACCATCCACATGGCCGGCTCACGCAGCTCGACTCCCAGCCATGCCAGGATGCCGAACGGCAGCATCCAGGCCACGGTGAGGGCGCTATGGGCTGCCCATGTCCGCCAGTGTTTGCCAGGTTCGTACGTCCATCGCTCGATCTTCTCGAGAATGTCACGAAGCTTCATCCCGTCCACCTCCGCTCTGAGGCGATAGACCCAGTCTATCAGCCAGTAAAACGTTCACCTGCTGTTCCTGTCCAACCGCCGGGAGCCCTTCATGGGCGTCAATCGCTTCTCGCGCGGATCGTTCTTCGTATCTTGTCCCCCTCGTCGCGGACGCCCCGCTCGATCTCATCCAGGGATTTAGCTATCTGCTCGAGCTGTTTGGACATCACACCGGCGAGCACCGGGTCGTAATGACACCCCGGATTACCGCGGCTATTATTTCCGTTGCGTTTGCCGTTCGCCCTGGCGATGAGTGGTTTCGCCAGTGCCTTGAGCAGCTCGAGCAGTCCCAGCGCCACTGTGAGCGCGAGTACGAGCGGGCCGTATTCGATTGCCGGGTGACCCTGGATCATTTTGCAGGCTGGCCTCCCCCGTTTCGATCGACCCAGGCCTTGCCGACGTTCGCGCCGCCGTAGAGCCCGAGCGTGAGCGCCAGTGCCGTCACATACTCCGCACCGCCGAGTTTACTCAGGAGCATCCCTAACGTCGCGCCCGCCCAACAGACCAGGGCCACAATGAACTTCCGCTGCCGCTGGATTGATTTACCGTTCGTCATTTGCCACCTCACAGAGATCGACACCGAGCGCCTTAGATCTGGCGCAACCGTCTCCAGGCAACTCGAACCTCTTCCACGGCCACCAGCTATTCCAAGGGCTTTCGCGCAGGTTCTTGAGAAAGCCGGGGTTCCAGAGTGAATATTCGCGCGTCGTAGCTGGCCCGTATTCCTGCACTTGCCTGATGGCCGTCTCAACCGGATGACCGCGAACCATGAGAATGAGGGCCGCTGCGAGACCGCTACGATTCTCACCCGCTCTGCAAACCGTGAGGACGCGGAAGCAGGCAAGTCCATTAGCGATCGCCCACAAAAGCTCAAGCGTGTCAGTGGGCAGCCCTTGGGCATCGTCTGCTATTAGTGTGCACACAGTCGGAACCGGGAAGTCGACAGGGACAAGCGACCAAACGACCTCGATGCTCTCCGCCACCAGCATCTGGGCCGTTATCGCACTGGCCGGTCCCTGGTATAGGTCGTCGAGTATCCGGCACATGCCTACGCTAGACATATTGCTCCTTCAACGCCGGCCTGAGTTCTTGTTCCAACTCGTCCTCGGTCCAGCGACGGTTGAAATTCAGCCGATGGTAGTTCAGAAACGGCAACCAATATTCCAGCAATCGCCGCCGCTCACGTATCTGGCCCTCGCTGTCAGGCCGCCAGCGATTGAGTGCGCTCGTCACGCAGTCCTCCACATCCCTGTCACACCAGATCAATCGGCTGTCGGGTAGCAGAGTGAGGATTATCGGCAGCACGTGCGCGATGCGCGGCGCCTTGAAGCCCCACGGTTCGGTCTTGCCGGCTACGTGGGCACTGAACGCATCCAGGAACTCATGGAAACTGATCTGCCGCCGTTCGAAGCGGAACGCCAGCGTGTGAATCGTGTTCTCCTCCCAACTACCCAGCGGGCAAGCTGCCGATACTACGGCGCGCCCACCCATGTCTATCCCGAACCGCTCCTCCAATACCTTCGCCGTGATCGAGCTGCCACAGCGCCCAGTGCCCAAAACGATTACCGGCACTTCACTACGCCCTCACCAGATCGTCACTTCATCACCTGCGGCGGGCGTCCCCGTGAGCACACTGCCCAGTATGAAGATCCCCGTCGCGCTCACGTAGTCGGTCACGGGCACACGCTCGTATTGCTGTGCGCCGGTGCGAACCTGAAACAGTTGACCGTTGAACGTATCATCGCCGAAGCCGGTGATGTCGGTCCTGACTTGTGAGGCAGAATTGCCCGCATCTGCAACTACCACGCCGACCACACTCGGCTTGATCGGATTGAGGTAACAGGCACCCCACCCGGGTTCCGCCGCATCGAAATTCACACCGAAGAACACGAGGTTCTCACCCGCAGCGATCGCCGCGTCGGGAAGATCGAAGCGATAAAGCCCGTTCGCGATCTCTATCATGCCGCCGTCCGAGTGAACCGAGTCCACGGCGGCCAGGTTCGAGAGCACGATCGTTTGCAGTGTGCCCAGGGGTCGCAGGTAGCGCGCCCAGGCCCCGGCCGATGCAGACGTCATGCCCGCGAGCGCGTTCCCGACCGTGTCCGTCATCATACCGTAGACCGTCGGATTTGCCCCGCCCTGAGTGAAGATGTGTGGGATGATGTAGCTCATAGTTTCAAACTCCTTGGCTTCCAAATGCGGGGTAGGCTGTTGGCATCCGACGCATCAGCATGAGCGGACCGCCGCCGCCCGGTACATTAGGCACTTCGAGCTCGGCCCACGAGACGTAACCGCGCAGGTTGGTGCCGCTCGTATACGTCACATCGAACTTGACTCGCAGGTCAGTGTAGTCGGTGATCGCGGCCGTCACGGTGAAATCGTACTGCGTATAGACTCCCGGCAACACCTGGCTCCACGACTGCCTCTCGACCGCGCCCTCGTACAGAAAAATGTTGAGAGTCCCAAAGTCGCCGCCGCTTTTCCTTGCCCTGAGCCGAAGTGTGCGCGTGCCGGTGTCGGGAGTGGATACGTTCGAGAGGCCGATCTCGCACCGACCGCTTGTTCCAGCGTTAAGGCTCTGGCACCTGATCCAATCAAGATCGTCCGGCGTCAGCTCGTCGATAGAGACGTCGAGATTGTTGGCCAGCAGCTCGTTCTGCCAGTTGTTGACCAGAATCGTCGAGTCGGGCCGTCCAAACTGGGGCATCAGTCCGCCGTCGTCGGGTCGGTGGCGTTCAGGTACTCCTCGATGTTGGAGTAGCCATCGCCGTCGTCATCTGCATCGAACACAGCTGCGGTTGCCGAGCCCCAGTAGCGGGTCTCGAACGCGTCGGGAAGGGCGTCCCCGTCACTGTCGCCGCAGGCCGTACCCGCCGCAGGCACGGGGCTCGTTACCGTGTCGCTCCGCTGCGTCCCTACGAGCCCCGTGCCGTTCTTGAAATGGGTCGCCTGAAGTGCATCCTTCGCATCTCGTCTCGGCGTGAACTCCCCGTCGCAGGTGAGGCGAAAAGCGTTGCCGATCGAGTCTGCGAGCGCCAGACGAAGCGCGTCGGTCATAGTGGCTATCGCCGGTGGATTCGCGGAAGGTGTAATCACCGTATCTTTTCGCTGACCGCGGTGTGCCGTGTCACCTGCCGCCACACAATCCCAGGCGGGATCTAGTGTACCGCCGCTAGGAGTATCCTCCCGGCAGGCGACGCTACGATTCGGGCCTATCCAGAAGGCGTCAGAATCGATGTCCTCCACGAAGCCGTTGTTGCTCGTGAGGTTCCCGGCAAAGTAAAATCTCCCGTCGCAGGTACTGTCAGAAGTTTCACCCTCGGCGGTGCAGCCACTTTGCACCAAGATAGAGTAGGGCCTCACCCCGCCCGTCGAGTCGGTTGCCGGCCCACGCCGCAAATAGTTGTTGATGGCGTCGACGTTGTATGCACCAGGCGCGACCTCGAAGCCTCGGATATCCCAGTTGTAGGCCATGCTGTTTATCAGCTTGACGTTGCAGGCACTTATGTTTGGCGTTCGATGCCCCGGCCCTGCCCAATAATTCCGCCAGTGAACTATATTCAGACTACTCTCCGGGCATGGCGGCATGATGCGCGGCCGACCACTCGGAGCCTGTGAGATACGGCGTGAACCCGCACCGGCCAGGTCCGCAGGCTCGTACATCATGATGTAAGCGGTCGTCAGATCGTCGAATGAAAAGCCGGGATTCGTTCCGAGCGTGTCTGGCGAGATGTCCAGCCCGGTATGTCCGCCCTGCGAACCCGTCCACCACCGCAACGTCACGTGGTCCAGGTAATGACGCTGGGCGTATCTGACAGTCAGGGACTGCTGCGTCCCTTGTGAATTGATCGTGATATAGCGGATTACGATATCGTGGTTAGCGGTGTCCGGCGCGATGTGCCATTCCTGACTGCCAGCCCCCCCAGGTCTTTGAAAAGCAACTCCACCGCCCTGAGTCCACTGCCCGGCGATATAGACACAGCTGGCGTTCCCCGGCCAGATCCATCTGTCGTCACCACCCCACGCCAGGTTGTAGAGTCCGCCCTGGTCGAATATGATGATATCCAACGAGTCGGGCCGCACGTTGTTCGTGATGATATATCTGAGGGAGCCGGCTATGGAATCCGTCGTCGTGGTGACGCGCCAGACCCTGGTGATCCCCGGCCCTCTTGCACAAAAGGCCGAGGACAATGCAAGCGCCGCCGGACCGACCGCACCGGGAAAGGCGAGCTCGAGCCCGGACGGTGGTGCCGCTCCACCAGGCAACGCCCCGCTGCCCGATGCGGGCAGGGCAAGCGGTGTCAGGAACGAAACGAGGGGTGCGGCTCCCTCGGCCGCATCGCCCACGGCCACGACGAATTCTATCGCCTTCCTGACCGGCCCACTCTCGAAGGTCAAACGGATATATCCACCGCCCTCGATGAGCGCGTAGGCGACGAGGATGCCTGCGGTCGCGATCTTGCCGAACCCGAGGGCATAGCGGAGTATGGCCCTCCGCCGTAGGAGTAAGTAATCCGGTCTTTTCTCAGGTAACTTTTCCATCGTTCCCCTAAGAGCTAAGGATAGTCAGCAGTGGCACGATGTCTTGCTCCAGTGCCGGCGCCGGCAGGGGCGGCGGCGTAGCAGGAGCGACCACCTCCGCGCCGGCTATCCGCCAACCGATGAACCACGAACGGTTATTGCCCTCAACGTATCCCAGGTTGCCGCCGCTAGTCTGGTACGCCTGGACATAGAACTCGTCTCCCTCCTCGACCATCTCCAGCGAGACGCAGAGCGCGCCGTTCGGCCCCGCTATGTAGGCTTCCTGGCGTGCGACGCTACGCTCGCTCAGCACCGTTGCCCGATCTCTCATAATCCGCGTCTGGTACTCGCCGATCGTGTTAGCCTCGAAGAAGACCTCGCTGGCAAAGATCCAGAGCCCGGCCAGGCCGGCCGGGACAATCATGCGGCCGGTCGGCGCATCATAAAGCCCGGCCGGCATATTGAAGAGCTCGCCATCGAAGCTCACGAGCTGAAAGCTGCCCGTCGCCGTATGCGTCGCGGCGGCCGACAGGTAGGCCCGGAAGGCAAGCGGCGCCAACTGGATGATGGGCAACCCTTCGAGGCCGGCCTCGACGCTCCGCAGAATGCCGAGGCCCGGTCCCGTCTCGAACCGCGCCGACTGCGCGCCGCCGAGCGTGATGCCGTGCCTCATATCGGGCACACGAGTGGACTACGCTCGAAGTCGAGCGGGTCGTTCCATACCCGGCTGTCCTTCTCCACACCGCTTCGCAGGAGGACGATCTTATAGTCGAGCTTGCACAGAATGGCGCTACCGACCTGCTCGAAGCAGGGCGTGTTCTGATCGAGATAGGACCCGATCGCGCAGGGATCGGAGGTGGTCGTCAGCAGCTCCCAGACATCTCCATCGATCCTGCGCCACGCCTCCACACTGTCCGTTGCGGCCACACAATTGGCGATGTCCCAGAAGAGTTCCACCTGCCGGCGCTGGCCCACCGTACAGCTCGTGCCGGGTTGGTCCTCGACCCGCCGCGTCAGTTTGATGGTGAAGTAGGGATCGCCGGTCCCGCCGCCGCCCACGATCGTGAGGCTGTTTGACGAACGATTGCCGGGATATTCCAGCCCGTTCGTGTCCACCGGTACGGCGATGTCATACACGACCTGATCGGTCTGCCAGCCCCCATCCTCGTACGCGAACTGGTCATCCTGATCGATGATGCCGCGATCGAATACCGGGTCGAGCTCCGCATTCGGATCACCCGCGACCTTGGTCGGCCAATCGCCCTCGCGTCGATATACGCGTAACGCGACGGCCCGGGTGTTCACGTCCCACGAGCGACGGGCACTCGCGAACGGCGAAACATCGCCGTCGCCGATTTGGACGGCCGTCGTGCTGAGTATCTGCGGATCCCAGAGACCCGGCGGTCCTACCTTCGCGGTCACGCTCTCTCCGGCGGTGCCTGCGCCGTTAAGCAGGGGAAAGATTACGACGCGCGCGAATAGCTGCTGAGCGCGGCCGACCACGACATCGGAACCCGCGTCTTGGGCGACCACGGGCGATCCGTCCACCGAGTTGCTGATCTCGCCGCTCGTGACGACCGCGGCGAATGTCGGCATCGAACTCACGCTCGTGAGGTAGCGGAACGATCGCGCGGCGCCGGCGCCCACCACGGTGAGCTCGAGTGTCCCGTCCGCTCGGATGGACCAGCCGAAATCCTGAATCCTCGCAACGCCCGGGCGCGGTTCGCCCTCTCCGAGACGTCGGCGCCGGCGCCGGCCGGTCAGCGCGTCGATGAGATCGAGCGGCCGGTTGCTGAGCTCGAGGCCGAGTGTCCGGGCCGCGATCAGCTCGCGGCGGATCCGGAGTAGCCGCGTCGAGAGCTGGAGCTGGAGGATCTCGTCCTCGACAAATACGGTGCCGCCGAGTGTCAGCGCATCATAAGGGAACGTCGCGGGATCGATCGTCGTCAGGTCGACAGCATCGATCTCGTAGCTCATCCGCGGACCCGCGCGATCGCGTAGCGCATCAAGCCCTCGGGCCCATAGCTTGTTGGCCGCGCGGCCCTCGAAGAATGCGGAGAGCCCGGCGGAGTTCAGGAACATGGCACCGTCGAGATAGAATTCGGCCGCTCCGTTCCGGCTCACGACGAAGATCTGGACGTTGCCGGCGGGCAGCTCCTTCCCCGCAATGCCGAGCTCGATGAAGCGATCGGTCTCGGACGTGAATGCTTCGGCCTCCGCACCCTCCTCCGGGAAGCGACCCTCTGTCGAGTGAACGATGTAGACGAGTACTTCGCCGCTTACGACGTAAAGCGATGCGAGCACCGAGTAGAAGACGTCGGGCTGTGATGGTGAGATCGGGATCGGGTCGCTGCTCAGCCCCTGGCCCACAGCGCCCGCCTGTACCCGCGCACTCGCTCCACCTATCCGCGTGTATCGCTCGTCGACGTTCTGGCTGGTCGTCGGCGCGCCGACCACGTTCCAGTCGTCTGGGTTCCCGGCCGTGAAGTTCCGGAGCGCGGCGTTCTGGACGAGATTGTCGACCGGCGGCAGATCGCTCTCCTCGATCACCGCGTCGATCGTGCCGTAGACGGCCTGCTGCGCCGCGTCCTCGACGAACGCGAGCTCGGTTCCGGAGATGTCGGCGCCGAAGCGTACGTAGTCGTCAACGCTCAGGTTGTGGGCGGCCGCGGTCGTGACCCGCTGCAGCGCCGCATCCGTGCTGGATATCTGGACCGTAGTCGTCGGACCCTCGACATAGTCGCCGCCCAGGTGACCATCCTGGAGGATCGGATTCTCGTCGACGGCGAAGATCGTCGAGCTGATGATCGCTGTCACGCGCCAGCGCGCCCGACCGATCGTGAGCTTCGCCATGCCGTCGCCGCCACCGATCGGCCAGATCCGGTTGGCCATGTCCGAGAGGTCCGGAGTGCGCTTCACCCCGATCAGGTTCTTCCGATAGCGGAACTCGGGCACCACGGCGCCCGCGCCGACCTGGTCGATTAGATCCACGAGGTAGCTCGTGTCGCCGTTCCGGCGCACCGCGAGCTCGAGGCCTTCGATCTGGGCCAGCTCCTGCAGCGCACGGAGCGGCGTGTCGCCATCGAATGTGAAGGCATCGACGACCGTCGCCGAGGCGGAGATCGTACCTGCCGCGAAGAACGTCGGCGCGTTCTCCAGCATCTTCGTCACGAGCTGCTGCCGGGTATGGGAGAGCAGGGTGAACACGAGCCTCACGCGGCCGGTCTGCTCCGTTCGCCTCACGATGCCGTTACCGAGATCGAGCAATGAACCGCTCGCGATCACCGAGCCCGTCTCGGCTCCCGTCCGGTCGCGGCCGTCCGGAGCTTTCTCGATCCTGAACTCGCGCACCGTCCCATCGGTGAAGATGAGCCGCAGCACCCGGCGCCCCGAGATCTCCGGCCAGGCGGCCGATGCGCGCCGCAGTTTCACATCGAGCCGGTCCTTGCCCTCGAGGTCCTCGTCAAGGACGGCGGCCATAAGATCGTCGCGCGGGATGCTCGCCTGGTGCGCGCCCCCGCCAGCGGCGTAATCGCTCCAGATCTCGGCTCGCTCAATCAGCATCTACCAGTAGCGTCTCCGGTACTGAATGCGGAATAGATCGGCCGTCCCTCCGCCGGTGTCACTGAGTCTGACGTCGGGGGTGGCCGCCGCCACGAAATCGCCATCATCGGGATCTATATCGAAGTAGGAGCCGGAGAGGTTCGCGCCGACGCTCACTCCATTGCTCTCGGCGGTGAAGGCCTCGGTATCGATGACGAGCGTATCCGTCCCCGTCAGTGTGATGCCGGTGAAGGCGAGACTCTTGACGACCGCATCGGCCGAGTCGCGGTAATCGATCACGGGGTCACTGATATCACTGACTGTATTCCCCGTGATCGTGATCAGTAGTGGGTGCGGCGCCGTCCCTATCGGGGATTCGATCACGCGGGGAAGGGCACCGTTGTTCTCAGCCGATTGGAGTGTCGTCTCCCTCGCGCGCGAATCCGGCGTTAGTAGCTCCAGTCGAAATCTCGTGGCCTTCTGTATCCAGGAAGGTCGGATCTCCTCCAGCCTCAGCTCCGCGGTCCAGGCGAGCCACTCGCGTGCGGGTGTCTGTTGATCGTCACTCCATTGCAGCGCGAGTTCCCGGTCCGGCCGCAACCGATACTTGAATTCATCGATTCTCTGCTGCAGGTCCAGGAGGCTGGAGCCGGTGATGGCACCAGTGACTGTAATCAGTTTGGCATTTGGGGCCTGTTGACCTATTCGGAGGCGGCGCTTCGCCCCGGGGATGGCATTCAAGAGATGATGCAGTCTCGGACCGCTGCGGCTTGGCGAGCGATCATCGACGATCACACCGAAGGTCGAGACGTTTACACCGTCAAGAATCACTGGGTTCAGTCCCTCAACTGAAAGAGTCGGCGTCGCTCGCGGAGTGCTTCGCCGAGCTGAACAGAGACTTGTTCGCTTATGGCTGTCCCGATGTCCTCCGCGACTGCCTCGGTGGCGCCGGCACCAAGTGCGACCTCGGTATTGACCGTCAGATTGATGACGGGCCCAGTGGTCGTCACCGCGCTCAGGCTCGGACCGCCTGAGAGTGAAAAAGAATCGAGCAGCGCGAGGATGTCTTTCTGTACGCCCAGCTGCGCTTCGTCGACTATGAGCTGGGCATGGTCGATCTGCAGCAGCTCGTTCGCCTGTAGCTCGGTGATCTGGACCGTCCGGACGAGCGACTGCGTCACGCCGTCATCCTCGGTATTGTCCTCGATCTGATCGAGCAACCCCTCCATCTGGCCCAGTAACTCGACCGCCTCCTCGAACGTGGCGAAGCCGAGCTGCTCCGGTGTCAGCAGGCCAGCCGCCAGCTTACGGAAGAGATCCTCGATCAAGGCCTCCGCGAATCGGCGGCCCTCGGCCGTCGATATGTCTACTCCGAGGAGCTGCTTGAAGAGCGGGATGGCCCTGCCCGTCTTCGCCAGTATCGCGAGCTCCTGGCGCAGCGCCTCGAACTGAGCGAGTGGCCCCTCGATGTCCAGGATCTCGAAGCCGAGCTGCAGACGGCGCATGAAGCCCTCGAACGTGTCCGGGAAACCGATCAGTTCATCCTCGAGCTCCTGTAGCGCCGTACGCAGATCACGTAGTCCGGACTGAATGAGCTTGCCGGCGTCATCCCTGATCGTGATGCCGAGCTCCGCGGCGATCCTGTCGAGGTCGGCCATCGAGAGACCAAGCCGCCGCAGGTTGTCTAGTAGCGCCTTCCTCGACAGGCCACCGCCGAAGGCGCCGCTTAGGAACGTCTGTTCGAGCGCACGGAGCGCACCGGCGAAGTCGGCCCCCGAGATCTCGAATGTCCCACGCAGTCGGTCGACGTTCTCACCCAGTTCCCTCAGCGCCCGTGTGTTCTGCTCGATGACCTGACGTCGGGCACGGTCCTCCGCACTCTCGCCGAGCAGGCCCGCGAGGCCGCCGAGCAGCCCGAGCGATCCGGAGATGATGCCGGGCACGTTGGTGCTCGCGATGGCAGCCGCGAGCGTCGCGGCGCTAACGGCGATCTGGGTGATGTTGTCGAGCGTTTCGGCCGTCTCGTCGCCTACGAGGCCCATCGCGTTGGCGAAATCAATCGCGCCGTCGGCAGCCTGACGAAGCAGCGACAGCGTGGTCACCAGGTTCTGGAATCGCTGCTGCGCCTCGGTCTTCGCCTGGTCGGTGATCGCTGTCTGCTCGCCACGTACCTTCTGGAGCAGCACCAGGATCTTAGCGATTTCAGCTCGGAGGGCCTCCTCTTCCTCCACGGTCGCATCGGTCGCTTTAAGCTGCTGCTCTACCCGGTACAACTGGATCTCGAACAGCCGCTCCTGATTCTCGAGCACTAAGGTCCGGCGTTCCTCCTCGTCGGTGATCGCCGCCGTCGCGATGGTGATCTCTCTGAGCCCGGCCTCCATTTCCTCTCCGAATGTCTTGGCCAACTCCTGCGCCCGGAGCTCGCGACCGGCCTTTGCGGCAGCATCCTCGAGGATGCGGAAGTTTTTCTCGGCTTCCTCGCCGATCGTGCCAAACGCCTTTCGATATGCGTCCCTGAGCTTGCCGATCTCCCTGAGCTGGAGCTCTGTGGCGGTGAGCGTGATCTTCGCCACGCGGTCGGCAAGCTGTTCCTCGAGCTTTGCTCGCTGAGCGGCGGCCTTCTTGTTCCCCGCGTCGTCGCCACCTACGGGTGCAATTTGAGGATCTACTTCCTCATCTGCTCGGCGACGTTGCTGCTGCCTTTCCAGCAATAGTTCGCGAGCCTTGATGAGCCGTTCGAAGGCTTCGCGCTGTTCGTTAGTCATGGAGATGTTAGCACGACCAGCATTAATCTCCGCAAATATCGCTGCAATATTCTCGTCCGTAGCACCCTTAGCACGCTCGATTTGCGTTATTCTTCTGGCTTCTGCAACGATTAGCCGTTGAAGAGCATCGTCGCTCAAAGATTTCATAGACTGATCGAACGCAGTGATGCCCTTCACCAGAAACTTCCACCCTTCGATCGTGTCACGTATGATTTTCAATAGCGAACTAAAAGCTGGAAGTAAGCCGACTGAAATATCATCCTTCATGTTCTGAAGTTCCGCGCTCAGAGCGCGCGCTTGATTCGCTGCCGAGTCCTGTGTGCGTGCGAGGTCACCGACTGCCACACCGGCCCGCTCAGTAATGAGTTGCAGACTGGCTGTAGCCTTCTCTTGCTGCGTGAGCTGTTTCGCGTTCGTCTTGGCCGTGTTCAGGAGGGCGCGCTGCTGGACATCGCTTTCGAGGAAGACGATCCCGAGGCGCTTCAGCGACTCGCGTTCGCCGGCGAGCGCCGCCTGAAGAATGCGCGCCGCCTCGGCTGCGCCACCCTGCAGATTATTGAATGAAGCCAGGTCCGCAGCAAGCGTAATGATTTCCTGCGCGAAGTCCGCGCTTTCTTGACGAGCGAATCCGAATCCCTGCGCGATCGCACCCGTCGAGGCGAGCAGCTCGCGTGCCTGTTGGCGGCTGAGGCCGGCGATGACGGCGAAGGAGTCGATGAACTGATCGAGCTGTAAAGCCGCTGCACCGAAGACGGTATTGAACTTGGCTCCGGTCTCCTCCACGGCTGTCGCCGTCTCGAACAGGTCCTCAGCCAGACGCTTCAAACCGATCGCTGCGAGCACACCGCCGACGCTGACCATCGTCGTGCGAAAGGCTTTCGCCCGGCGGTCGGCCGCGCGCATCCGGTCGTCCATGCGATCGATCTGCGAAGCCGCCGCACCCGTATTCGTGCCGAGCTTTCTGAGTTGTTTCTGGGCACCCGCCAGAGCCCTGTCGAAATCCTGCTTCTTCAGGTCTAGCTCATAAAACAGGTTGTCGATGCGGCTCGGCATTTCAGGCCTTTCGGGATTTCTACGCTAGCGCGCGCGTGGTTATCAGTCCATCTTTGGATAACGGTCCTGCCGCGAACAACTTCACCTGGAGGAAAGAGATGCCAGAGAATCTCGCCCCTATCGTGCTAACGCTCGGGCTGATGTACGCAGTCATCATGTTGGTCTTGCCGTTTTCCATTCTCGGCATTCATAGCTGGGTAAAGCGCACTTGCGAAGAAACCCAGAAGACGAACAAATTGCTCCAGAAAGTCTTGCAGGAACTCGAAGGAACTCGTCAGCTATCGAGCGCATCGTCTAGACCGGATGATGTTTGACCTTCTTCGTGTTTGATCGCCTCGAGGGCGGTCTCCGCGCAGATCGAGACGAGGCTCCGTTCCCGGACGATCTCGATGGGCGGGCGCCGCTCGCGCCAGGCGACCGACTGAAAGACCATCGCCCAGGTGTTCGGTAACTCCTTGCCGTCCTTTTTGCTCATGGGCCTCGGAAGACGTCTCAGTATATCCGTATTCACGCGGTGCCAGGCTTCCATGAGAAGCATCTCTTCATCGGGCGTAATCCGATCACCCCAATCGATGGGCTCGTAGAGCGGCGCCGGCCCCTCCGCGGTCACCTCAGCGTAGAGCAGGGAACGGCAATGGGACACCTCCTCCTGGATCTTACCGAGGGTCTCATCCAGGTCATCGATCGGTTCTCCGCGACCGGCGTCGTATTTGAGCAGCAGCCGTGCGGCCCCGAGCCGCAGAATCCACCAGTCCAGGTCCTCGACGCGCATGATGCGGAGCCAGGAGGCGGGCGAGATGCGAAAGGTCCGGTTGAGCGAGGGCAGCTCGACGATCTCCGCCCTATCCTCGAGTGCAGCCAGCGCCGTCTCGAAAGAATCGGCGTCGCCGCGGCGGTTCTGCCGGCGCGCTTGCCACTCCTTGCGGCGTGCGAACGAGCGGAGCTCGGCGTAGCGAAGCCACAGCTGCTCTTTCGTCTTGCCTGGATGCGAACTGGCGACGGAGTCGAGCTCGGCATCCGTCGCCAGCTTCTCTATCCTGAGGAGCTTATCGAGACTCGCTATCCGGTTCTCGAGCTTCTTACGGGTCCACACACCTAGATCACCCTCGCCTTGCCCCGGGCGACGAGTTCCACAGCGACCGAGCGGGATACTTTGGCTGTCTTCTTCTCTCGATTATCGAGGTACTCGATCCGCACCTCATGGGGGTCGCGATCCGTCGTGGCCGCATCAACCTCCGGACCGGCGATCTCCTCAGCCCATACCGCGGCCTCCTCGAGCTCAGTCTTGAGCTCATGCTTATCCTTTTTCGTTGTCATCATTCCGATCGTCATCCTGCTCGCGTTGGTGGATCACTTTTGCTTTGCCGCGAACGACCAGCCGCTTGGCGAGCTGCTTTGACGTCTTCTCACGCCGCCCATCGCAATACTCAATCCAGACCTCGTCGGGGCCGGACGCGACCGCGGCCGCGTCTATTTCCGGACCGGCGATCTCCTCGGCCATGTCCCTGGTCTCTTCGATCTCGGCCTTGGGTTCATCTTTGTCCGGACCGGCGATCTCCTCCGCAGTCTCCGCCGCATCCTCGATCTGCTCCTTGATCGTCTCCTCCTCGGGAGTTCTCTTAGCCATCGTTTACTCCCTCGTGATCCGGATGTAGTTGATGTTCCGGAGCGTCACCGGCAGCACCAGGGCCTCGCCGGTCTGGATGTTGTACTCGGTGTTGGGGACGACGACGCGGGCGGCGACCACATACCAGGTGATCGTATTACCGCCATCATCCAGCCCCTGGAAGCGCCACGGCTTGTTGCCGAGGGAAGCGAACGCGTTCGGCTGAATGACCACGCCCGTCGGAGTAGACCGTACATAGGTCGTCTCGTCCTGCCCGAGCGCCTGCGCGAGGTTCTCCATCGAGATATTCACCAAAGCGAAGGAGATCGCCGTCTCGTTCGGGCCCGGCATATAGAGATAAGTCGCGAGCTGCGTACCGACCGGCAGCGGTGTCTCTGACCCGCTGTGCGCAATCTTCACGCCCTCGGACGTGTGGCCCAGGTCCACGAGGCTCAGCCTCGTCACGGCGGCGCCAGTGGCCTGCGCGTACTCGAGCGGCGTGCCGGCGTACAATGTGATCAAACTGGCGGCCACAGATGTGACGATGCCGAGGTCGGCCAAGCTGCCGTTCTCACCGATCCGGATAACATCGTCTGTGACGAAGCCCACTTCGCTCGCGACGGCCAGGGCCACGTCGCCAGCAGATTGATCCGCTGTGAGCGTGGTGGGCGAAGCCGCATCCGAATAGTAGCCCACGGACCGAAGGTCGTGAATGACTTCTGAGGTAGCGTTGAGTCGTGGCATCGTTCAGCTCTCCGTTAGATCGTCAGTTCAATGAGGAAGTCGCTCTGTATCGACCTCAGTCCATTCGTCACCACTCCATCCCGGCGATCGTCGGCGGGAATCACCGCCGCGTCCACGCCCTGGGCGTCGAGGTTCACGCCTGTGATGAGGGCGAGTGTTCGATCCATGAGTGGCTCGAGTTCGGCGTAGGCATCAGCCAAATCGCTCCACCATTCGATCTCGCAGCGGATCCGTCGCCGGCCGTTGGTCCCGCCCATCCTGGGACCGGAGACGAACCGATAAGTACCCACCGGGTAGCTCGTGCTCTCCGGGTCGAGTTCCACGCCCCAGGCAATCAGGTTGCGATCGCTGCGGCCGGTGATCGTCTGTATGGCTGCATCTCCGTCGATCAGGGTGACGAGAGCTGTGCGAAGTGCGAGCTCGCTCACCTGAACCTCGCCGCGTTCTTCAGCTGCTTGATGAGCCCGCGCGTCATCTTCGGGCGTGCCTGATCGGTCGCCGGCCGAACGAAAGGACGAGGCCGGATTCCTGGATGCTGGACGAACGGCCCGAAGACCTGCCCGCCGCTGGCCAGGACCAGGGCACCCCGACGCGACCGCGTTCGCCGACCCGTCCGCTGCGAGATACGTTGGCGCCGGGCAGTGATGGGATGCCGCTCGGTCCCATATTCGAGAAAGCGCCAGATGAAGCCGCGGTAAAATCCCTTGGCCATGCCAAAGCGGAGCTTCCCGTTCTGGACCTCGTGGATGATATTACGTCGGAACTCGCGCGTCTCGCCGACCGGCGCCTTAGCCTGCATTAGCAGGGCCACGTCGCGGCCGATGGGCTCGAGAACTTCATCGCGGCGAACGCGGTCCTGGAGTTCCGCGGTCCGCTGAAGCGCACGCGTGAGATTTTGTAGTACCAGGCTCATTCCTTCACCGCCATGATCTCCAGTTCACGACCTCGCATCCGCACGTTAATAGGGACTTTGATATCGTAGATGTCGGAACCGTGCACGACTCGCATCTCCGCCGTGACTCCCGGGATGTATCGACCGCTCAATCGTGTATTGACCTCTCTATCCAGCGCCGCCCCTGCGAAGAACTCGCGCCCGCTCAAGGGTTCGATTTCGCAGCGCCAGTCGGCGAACGTGCTCCAACTCTTCGTGACGCCACCGGTCGCCGTGCCCGTTTCCGTCGGTTGCTCGATCGTCACCAGGTGCCTGAGCCGACCCGCTCTCACATCGGCACCACCGCATCCTGCCAGAGCAGCCACTTCGCGCTCAAGGGTATCTCGGTCATGGTCATTCCCGTGATGATCGGTTCCCGATTCTCGTACCAGTTCGCCAGTGTTATCAGGATCAACTGGCGTATGTGGAACGGCACATTGCTTGCCGCGTTACCGTAACCCGCATTGAACTCGATCGAGACACCGCCTGCGCTCCTCAGGTCGTCGCTCGGCCATTGCTCGCCGTCCTTGAGCACGACGATCCCCTTGAAGCGGTTAACATCGGGCCGGTATACCGTCGTCGCGACCTCGGTTGCGACGTCGGCTGGGCTATACCAGTTGATCGCTGTGACTGACTGTAGCGGGGGTCGAGGCAACCGAATCGTATCGCCCCCCGGGAAATTGTCGAGCCAGAGTCGCCAGGTCTGCGTGATGTAGGCGCGATCCTGAAACCGCTCGCACGATTCGGTCGCCGCCTTAATGAGATCCCCGATATAGGTATCATCATCAGAAAGCGTTACGCGAAGATGATCCTTCGCCGCCTGCAGACTGATGGGCTCATCCTGCGGCGCCGTGACGAGCTCGACGTTGAGCCCCGATCCATCGTGCAGCGAGTGCAAAGCGCCACCGGTTACGCGATGATATCGGCAGTCAGACCATCGCGCGCATAGAAGGGCTCGGCCTCGAGCGTGAGCATGACCCCTTCATCCGTACCGATGGCCACGCTCGCACGCGGTGACCAGTGCGTCGCGGCCGCCAGGGCGTGGCGCATCTGCTCGGCGTCGCACTCGAGAAAGATCTGGTCGCCCACGGCATCGGGCTCAGAAGCCACGGCATGGGCCACAACCACGGTCGCCCCGGTCCCCGATGCATCGGTGGCCACGGCGATATCGAAAGTGACCGCGGACGTCCCGATCGTGCGGAAGAAGGCGGCGAGAAAACGCCGGAAGCCGGCGATCGGTCGCCACTCCGCCGCGACCACGGTTGTGACACCCGGATCGAAGTCGTGCAGCTTGAGCGCCTGCCGGGCCGTGAGGTGCTTTGCTATGTAAGTCGCAGGTGACATATCACTCTCTCCTTATCGCTCTTTCTACGTGCCAGGCCCCCGATCCGGATCAGGCGGCTATGATGACGAAGGGAGACAGCTTGCTCGCTCCCTTGTGCGGCGTCAGGGCCGTCCGCCACCAGGGCGCGCCCGCGTTCCGGAGCCAGAACTTGAACGTCCGCTCGTGGTTCACGAATCGGACATGCATCGACTCGGCCGAGCGCAGCGGCTGGTATAGTCCGTCGAGGTACTGAGACCAGTTCCCGAGGATCAGGTCACCCGCCGCTCCGAGCGCCGATGGGTACTCGCTGAAGAAGATCGGACGGCCGAGCAGCATATCAGGCCGATCCTCCTGAAGGCTGGGCTGGAAGACGGTCACGATGCCACCCCCGACGGCGCCCTCGACAACGATCGCCGCCTGCGCCAGCTGCGGATACGTGTCGTGGTTCGCGAGCCAGATCATGCTTCCGTAACCCCAGGCCCGTGCCCGCATGTTGATGATGTCGGCGGCCGCGATCTCATTCGCATTCGCCCGGGTGATCGCCACGGTCGCTCCGGCGCCGATCACGCCTTGATACTCATTTGCACCGCCACCCCGGAGCTTCTCCGAGAGTATGTGATGCGCGAACTGATCGCGGAAGCCCGCTTCGATGAAGGCGATGAAGGAGATCGCCGAGTCCGTGAGGATCTCCTCGGTGGCATAGGCCAGTCCGAACAGCGAGGTGGCCTTGAGGGTCACCATCTCGAACAGCGCGCGGCTTGCCGTCGCCGCGACCGTCTCCGGCTTCCGCGTCACGGTGAATCCACCCGACACGCTGGTCTGATGGTTCTTATCAACCCGGGCTGGGATATCGACGGTCGGCGCTTCCATGGGAATCGCTGCCGTACGGCCAGCCGTCGGATCACCCTCCATCCCGACCTGGAGCAGCGTAGCGAGCAACCCACGTCGAACCAGGAAACCGCCGACGGTATCGTCGTAGCCACCCTGCTCGTCAGAGCCGGCGGCCGCGAGGAAGGTCGGGTTGAAGCCGCGCGGCATCAGGTAGGCGATCTCGCCGGCCGCCTGCCGGTCCTCACGATCGGCGACGGCGAGCGGCTGCAACCGCTCATCGCTCACCAACCCACGATCGCGAAGACCGCTATTCTCCATAACCGCGAGCAGGAAATCGCGATGCGTCGTGAAGCCCCGGCGCGGGTCCTCCTCCACGCGGTTCTTGCCGACCTCCACCTTACCGGTCGGTCCCACAACCTGAAGGGCCGCCGCCTCGAGGTCCGCCTTCTCGATCTCCTCCCGCTGCCGAATGCTCTCGAGGAGCGCCAAGCGCCGCGCATCCAGAGCATCGTATTCCGCCTGCTGTTCCTCGGTGAGGCGTCCGTCCTCGGAGCTCTCGTCCGCGTCCGCGAGGATCGCCTTCATCTGATCGACGACCTCGGCATGCTGCTTCCGGTACTTCTCGAGCTTCGTCATTGTGTTGCTCCGTATGGAGCGGACAGGACACGGGATAGGAGCACGGGCAAAGAAGAAGCGGGCGGGACTTGCCCTCGGAGTCCGTGCCTCCGATCGCATGTCCTCGCCCGCCAGTGCGTAACGAGTGACCCTGTAATCCGTCGGCGCGCGGTGCGCCAGTGCGTCACCGCTCTGCCATGATTGCCATTCTAGGGACTCGCATCCGCCGTGTCAAGTTCGAGCCGCCGGCGGAGCGAGCTGGCGTTCTTGCCACGCCGCCTTATCCTGCCCGCGAGCTGCTCGAATGCCTGATCGAATGTCGCGACCGCATCGGCCAGGTTTGCCTTCACGGAGGCCTCGGCATTGAGCAGACGGCCCTCCCCGTAACCGGCCAGGACGTTGGCCTGGCTGTCCCGCCGGTTCTTCGCCACCGCCTGCACGAACCAGCCGTAAACCTCATCGATCTGCGCCTGAAAAAACTCCTTCGTCTCCTCGGTGAGTGGGCTCCAGGGATTGCCCTCGATCTTATATTTGCCAGCGGAGAAGGTCGTGATGTCGACGCCCTCGTTCCCGAGCCACCGCGACCAGTCCTCATGCGCCGTCCAGACGCCGACCGAACCCAGTTGCCCGCTCGGTGTGCTGAGGATCTGGTCGGCCGCCGAGCCGATCCAGTAGGCGCCGCTCGCCATCATCGTGTCGGCCAGGGCGATCATGGGTTTCTGGCCGCGGGCTGAACGGATTTTCTCGGCGAGCTCCGGCACGCCGTCAACATGACCGCCTGGAGAATCGACGTCGAAGAGGATAGCGTCGACGCGTTCATCCGCAATCGCCGCGTCGAAATCCGCGTCGATCTGGTCGACCCCCGTTCCCATGCTGAAGGCTCGCCGATTGATGATGCCATGGATCGGGATCACTGCGATCGTCGGCTCCCGGCTCGAGCGGCTGCGCGATCTCGCCGCGACTCCCGCCTCGGCGTGGATCTCCTCCACCGTGAAGCTCTCGCCCAGGACGAACTTCCGCCCGAACAGGTTGATGAGCGCGGCACCGGTCCTCGGCTCGATCACCAGCGGACTGAAGAGCGCGCGAAGCAGGCGCGGTAGGTCATTCATCGTATTTCTCCATTGAGGGTCTGCTCCAATATCATGCGAACTTCGTCCTGACGCTCTGCACACCAGTCATCCGGCACGCCATCGGCCAGCGCGAACAGTGCTGTTTGCTCGATGCCGCGCGCGGCCTGATTCAGCGCCGCATCCTTGAGATCGAAGGACTCGGCCAGCGGTAGCAAGACGATCAGCGCGTAACCGCGATGCTTCTCGTAGTAAGTCGCCAGCCATTCGAGCCAGCGGTCAGTATCCTCATCGGCCTTCTCCGCGCGCCGCTCGATCGCCCGTACCTCCTTGACCGCGATTCGTTCCGCCGCATCACCGAGAAGCGGGCCAGGGATGCCGGCGCCTGTCCCGGTGCCCTCATCGGGCGCGCTGCCGCTCGTGTTGCGTGCCGCTCCCCGTGGGGCTTCCTGGTACTTATCCCCGCCCTCTCGCGGCCCTTCGTTCTCCTTGTGCCGGATCTCGTTCGGATTCCAGATGCCGATGTCGCGGCCGATTTGATAGGCCTCCATGCGGTCCTTGAGATTACCGCGCACCAGGTCGGCGAACAGGAACTCGATGAAGAATTCCTCTTGCTCCTCCTCGTCGAGTAGCGCGTTGGTCATGGCCTGAGCCCAGCGGTCCGTCCAGGGCTTCATGGTGAAGTCGGTGAAGCCCTGCTTCTGTGATTCGATCCCCGTCCCCCAGGTCGTGGACTTCTCCTCGAGCCCGATCATGAAGAGCGGGACCCGCCAGAAGCGGGCGATATCGGCCACCTGGAAACGTCGCGGGTCGACGATGAAGCCCGAGTCATCGTGCTTGCCGAGCTCCGTCGCCTTCACTCCGTGAGTGAGGACCATCGCCTTCGAACGGTTCGCCCAGCCAGCATAGTTCTCGGCGATCATCCTATTCATTTCGGCGCGCTGCTCCTCCGTCAGCTTCGCCGGATGCTCAATCAGGAGCCGGCCGGTGGCGTCGTTCTTGAAGAATCCACCGACGTACGCCTCGCCGGCGGCGGCCACGGCGATCGCCTCGCGTGCCAGCGCCGCCCTGGCCAACGATTCGAGCCCACCTGTTGGCAGGTCGCGGATGTGTAATACGCGTTCTTCCAAGAGCGTGCGGGGATCCTTACCCGGTTCTTCCACGACATAGCGGCTCCGCCCTGTATCTAGCACTTCCTCGGTCACATAGGCGGGATGAAGCGGGAGCAGTTCGACCCTTTCTCCATCGTCCTGGATTTCCGAGATCGCCTTGCCGCGGAGCCCGAGATGCATCTGCTGGCCGCCGAAGTAGTCCATCGGTGTCTTACGCTGGAACGGCCGGCGCCGGAGTGTCTGATAGAGCCGGTGCTCGCGGGCACGTTTCTTACTGCCATCATCGAGGCGGCGATACAGGATACAGGGCAGAGAAGCGAGCGTTTCGGCGATGAGGCTCGTGCAGGCAAAGACGGCCGAGACCCGGAGTGCCGTGTCCGGACCGATCGGGAATCCGCTGAAAGTTTCCGACCAGTAGCCGAGCTGCTGATACCACCGCTCATCCAGCGGACTCCAACTGACCCCCGCCTTCACGCGCGGTCGCTCGAGCAGGTCTATAATCCCCATCACTCGCCTCCCCTAATCTCGCTGCAGAAATAGTCCCATCGCCGCCAGCGTCGCACCGAGTACCACGAGAGTCCAGGGCAAGGAGATCTGAACGCCACCCACAACGGCGATCGTGAGGCCGGCATAGACGTGAACGTCCCGCAAGTCGATCCAATCCACCCGCCAGGTGGGCCGCAGCCGGTCAGGCCACCTCATTCCGCATCCTCCACTCCGGCGCTCACAAATTCGACGCCGAGTCCATCGACCACGCCGCCCATCTCGCCCTTCGCGATGGCATCATTTCGCGCTTCCCACGCGAGGATTGCCGCCATCGCGGCATCGATCTTTCGCGGGCTGTCCGGCCGATCCTTTCGCAGGATCCAGAGCGTCTTCTCCTCCTCATCGAACAGATTCGTGAATGACTTACATGAGTTACCGATGTGTTGGATCAGTCGCTCATCGCCATCGTGGGTGAGCTCGCCGGCCGTGATCGCAGTGATGAACGAGCGAATCGCATAGGCCATAGGCCTCCGCCTGTTCGTCCACCATTCAATGACGATTTTGTCCCCGAACTCGCCCGCCCATCTCGCAATCCAGCTTTCCCATTTGGGTGGATCCGCATACATACGAACCACCGTCCATTGCTCGAAAGCATCATGGACGGTTGCATCGACATCCTCGACTGGCACCTCCCAGTTCGGCAAGTGAAGCGGGCGCTCCCAGATTCCCAGCGGCCACTGGAAACCGGATTCGATCTCTGTTCCGACGAGCGCGGTCGCGTCGTCGTAGCGAGAGCCGTCGAAGCCGAGTGTGATCATCGCTCCCGCCGGGACCTCATGATCGATACCGAGCTCGCGCCAGCGAACGACATCAAAGGCCTTCGCCGATGCCTGGACCGGCCGGTTGAACCACACACGCTCGAGATACGCGAGATCGGCGTCCGGCTCGTGAAACGGCTCGATGATCCGATCGATATCGCTCCATTTGACGACAAAAGGGCCAGAGGCTTCGATCGCGGCATCCCGAAGCCCTTCGTCCGTGGACAGATCGTGTTCTGATGCCTCGCGATGGAAGAAAAAGAGTCGCGCCGGCTTCTCCGTCTGCGCAAGCGCCCGGGCATGCTGCATCGTCATCTCGGCGATGGAGCCCGCACCGGGTTCCGGCGC
>FXBF010000017.1_pt1 | contig 40295 bp, 38 predicted proteins | sample 5335321 | NCBI WGS metagenome assembly FXBF01 (sample SAMEA103928391, study PRJEB20085) | sediment metagenome | isolation source: sediment
CTCGATCCTCAGCGGTTTTCCCGCCTCGAACGCAACCGCTGCTTTTACCTGCATCACTCCTCCTTTTTGGTAGCCTAGGCGGAATCGCGCCATGGGACGCTCGCGATCTTAGCGCACGCACCATGCACGCGCGAACCAACAGCCCAACATCAACAAAGCCGTGATTTATTCTGACCTTCCTGCGGTACAGGGACGTACCACCATTTGCAACGACTGCAAGTCGTTGCAAATCAAGCAGGGCGAGATCCGCGCTTTTTGCTTTGCATGTCCTGAGAAATCCAGGATGAATTTATTCGACGCCTCCCATAGCCCGAAAACTTCACCGCTGAGCACGAAACGCACGACTCCAGGGACGGAGGAGGTAGACCGCGTCGGGAACAAGCGGTCGAAAGAACGCAGAGAAACGAAGCTCAAGCAGTTTTGGCCTGATCTCAAAGGGGCTACGGTGTCACACTTTGCCCCGCGGGCCGCTTACCCCGGGCGCTGTTGATATTTAGATTAGTTCCCTCTGCGATCTCTGCGCTCTCTGGTGTGAGTTCATGTAATATTAGCGTTAGACCTCTCGCAGGGTCTTGGCCGGCGGCTGGCGCAGCACGGACCAGGTGCCGAGCGTCCCGGCAATACCGATGCCGACCGCGCCACCGACGAGACCCACCAGCCACAACCACGGATTCAAACTGTAAACAAACCCGAATACGTACTCGGCCAGCACATAGCCCAGCACCGTGGCCGTCAGGCCCGCCAACACACCGGCCAGCATGCCCAACGTCGCGAACTCCGCCAGCAGGCTGCGCAATAGCTGGCCGCGCCGCGCGCCGAGCGTGCGCAGCACCGCCCCTTCATAGCGGCGTTCATCCTGGGTCGTTTGAATGGCAGCGAACAGCACCGCCAGCCCCGCCAACACCGTAAACGCAAACACGTACTCTACCGCTAGAATCACACGGTCCATGATAAAACGCACCTTGGTCATGAGGGCGGCAACGTCTATGACAGTAACGTTGGGGAACCGCCTGACCAGCTCGGCGAGCATGTCCTTGCGCTGTGGCGCGAGATAAAAGCTCGTGATGTAGGTGGTCGGATAGTCGTCGAGCAGCCCGGGCGGCAGGACAGTAAAAAAGTTTACGTTAAAAGAATCCCATTCCACCGTGCGCAAATTGGTTACACTCACCTCAAGCCTGGCGCCGGCTACGTCAAATGTCAGCATGTCGCCGAGCCCGATACCCAGATCCTCAGCCAGTCCTTTCTCTAACGATATGAATGGGCGGCCGCTGTCCTCGGCCCGCCACCATCGGCCGGCAATCACGCGGTTGTCACCCTGCAGTCGCGCCGCCCACGAGAGGTTAAACTCGCGCAATGCATGACGACGCCCGTGCGGTTGGGCGAATACCGCAGCCGTAACTGCGCGGCCGTTAACGGCCAGCAGACGCGCCCGCACCATGGGGTAGAGATCCGGTGCCGTAACGCCGCGCTTGCCCAGAAACACGCGCAGCCCCGCAACCTGGTCGGGCTGGATATTGATCAGGAACTGATTCGGTGCCTGCTCGGGGATCGTGCGCCGCCATCCTTCGAGCAGGTCGCCGCGCACGATCGACAGCAGCAACAGCACCATAATGCCCAGCCCGAATGCGACGATCTGCGCCGTGCTGGCACGGCCACGGCGCGCGATGTTGGCCAACCCAAAGCGCCAGGCGACACCGACCCGGCCACGCAAACCATTCATTATCCTTACCAGGAAATAAGCGACTGCCCCCAACAGCACCAGAGTCACCATGACCCCGCCCAAAACATAGGCGAGCAAACGCAGATCTCTCACTTGCCACGCCATTAACGCGGTCATCGCCGCGAGCGCGACGCCGTATACCGCGAGGTTGCTTGGCGCAATGAACCCCATGTCACGACGCAGTACGCGTAGCGGCGAGACGTGCCGCAATGCCAACAATGGCGGCAGCGCGAACCCGATGAGCACGATCACGCCCATCGGCACGCCGATGAGCGCAGGCGTCACAGACGGCATCGGCAGTGCCCCCGCCACCATGCCGGACAACAGCCGGGCGAGCACGGCCTGTGCCGCGTAGCCCAGGGCTGCGCCGCCGAGGCTCGCCGCAAGCGCGAGCCAGGCCATCTCCCAGGCAAAAAGCTTGATGATGATGCCCTGCGTAGCCCCGAGACAGCGCATGATGGCGGCAGTGTCCAAGTGACGCCGGGCAAAGCGCCGGGCCGCCATGGCCACCGCGACCCCGGCCAACAACACACTCGCCAGGGCCGCCAGTCCCAGATATTGCCGCGCCTTCTCCAGTGCCCGGCGCAACTGCGGGCGCCCCTCCTCCAGGGTGAGCAGGCGCTCACGCGTTGCCAGGCGCGGTCGCAGCCAGGTGCGAAACACTTGCACATCGTCGCGCTCACCGGCCAATAGCAGCCGGTGGCGGACTCGACTGCCCGGCTGGATCAACTGCGTCGCCGGCACGTCTTCGATGTTCATCAACACACGTGGCGCGATGTTGAACAGGTCGCCTGCGCGGTCAGGCTCATAGCTCAGCACACGGGTAATCGTAAACGCCGCCTCGCCCAAGCGAATGGCGCCGGCTATCTGAACATCCAGAGACTGCAGCAGCCGCACGCCCACCCACACTTCGCCGCGTGCCGGCACTGAGCGCGTTTCAAAATCGCGCACAAACGCCCTGGGCGAGACCCTCAGCGCACCTCGCAGCGGGTAGCTTGCGCTCACCGCCTTGACCTCGACCAGTTGCATGCGCTCCCCGGCCAGCGCTGCGCTGCGAAAACTCAAGGTACGCGCGGTGCGAAGATTATTCTCCGCGGCGCGGGCAGCGTACTTGGCATCGAGCGGATCGGATGATGCGAGCACCAGGTCGGCGCCGAGCAGCTCGTTGCCCTGTGCGCGCATCACCTGCTGCACACGGTCGGTGAAGAACCCCACTGTCGTAATGCTTGCAACCGCGATGACCAGCGCGGCAACGAGGATACGCAACTCCCCGGAACGCCAGTCGCGGCGCAATGCCCGTAGCGACAGTGTCACGGTGTTTGCCATCGACCGTCAGTGCTACCGGCAGCCGTCCTTGAGCCGGCCCGCTTCGAGCTCCAGCACCCGGTGACAATGCCCGGAGATGGCGCGATCATGGGTCACCAGCACCAACGTGGTGGCACGTTCGCCGTTCAGGGCAAACAGCAGCTCGATAATCCGCGCCCCGGTCGCCTGATCGAGATTGCCCGTAGGCTCATCGGCAAACAGCAATTTAGGCCGGCTGGCGAATGCACGCGCAATAGCACAGCGTTGCTGCTCGCCACCGGAGAGCTGGGTGGGATAGTGGTGCAGCCGTGCCTCCAGACCGACACGATGCAGCACCTCGATGGCAGCATCTCGCGCCGAGGCGTCACCTGCAAGCTCCAGTGGCAGCATCACGTTCTCCAGCGCCGTCAGGCTGTGCAGCAGTTGAAAAGACTGGAACACGAAGCCGACGCGACCAGCGCGCACGCCGGCGCGCCCGTCCTCGTCGAGCGTCGTCAGATCGATACCGTCCAGGATCACACGGCCTGCGGTGGGAACATCGAGTCCGGCCAGCAGTCCCAATAACGTGGATTTTCCCGATCCCGACGCACCGACGATGGCAATGGCTTCACCACTACCGACGCTCAAGCTCACCTGGTCAAGGATTACCAGATCGCCGCCAGGGCTGATAACCTGTTTTTTCACATCCTGCGCGACGGCAATCGGCGCATTGGAAGTTTGAGGCATGCTCAGATTACTCCTTGCCATTGTATTTTACGCCTGGGCGGTGCAGGTCCTGGCACAGCAGCCCGCGATTCTCGTGCTTGGCGACAGCCTAAGTGCTGGCTACGGCCTGAGCACAGACCAGGGGTGGGTTACATTGCTGCAACAGCGTCTTCAGCGCCAAGGCTATCCATACCGCGTCATTAATTCCAGCGTCAGCGGTGACACCACGCGCGGGGGTCTTACGCGCCTGCCGCTTGCCCTTAATCGGTACAGGCCCGAAATCGTGATTGTCGAGCTCGGCGGCAACGACGGCTTGCGCGGCCTGTCCATGGACGAGATGCGTCGCAATCTCACGTCGATCGTCGAAAGCAGCCGCGAACAGGGCGCCAAAGTCTTGCTCGTGGGCGTGCGCCTGCCGCCTAATTATGGCGCCGCCTACGTAAACAAGTTCCATGATGTCTATCGCAATCTGGAAAAAATATACCAGCTGCCGCTGGTACCGTATCTGCTCGACGGCATCGGCGGACGCGACGAACTGATGCAGGCGGATCGACTGCATCCACGCGCCGAGGCGCAATGCCGCATGCTGGATAACGTGTGGCGGCAGTTAGCGCCGATGCTACAGCGGCCAGATTCTTCGGGACCGCCGGACGATCGCAGCGCTACACCAGGCTCATCGTAGAATATTCGGCACCACGGTCAGAAAAAACCCGCAGCTTATTGGCGGCGGACTCGAGCGCCACCTGGGTCGAACTGCAGAGCCGCCAGACGTGCATAGAGCCCGTCGCGCTCGATCAGCTGCATATGGGTGCCGGTAGCGACGACACGCCCGTGATCCATCACGGCAATGCGGTCCGCTTTCAGCACCGTTGCCAACCGATGAGCGATAATGAGCGTGGTGCGGTTCACTATGAGTTGCTCCAGCGCGTCTTGCACCAATCGCTCGCTGTGTGCGTCGAGCGCGCTGGTTGCCTCGTCCAACAGCAACACCGTCGGATTGCGCAGCAGCGCGCGTGCGATGGCAATGCGCTGGCGCTGCCCCCCGGAGAGGCGCACGCCGCGCTCGCCGAGAAAGGTGGCGAACCCCTGGGGCAGCCGATCGAGAAACTCCGTCGCGTGGGCCGCTTCCGCGGCCCGGCGCACCTCCTCATCCGTAGCCCCCGGCTGGCCGTAGCGAATATTGTCCCATGCATCGGCGCCGAATATAACCGGATCCTGGGAAACCACACCGATGTGGGCGCGCACGTCTGCGGGGTCGGCAGCTCTTAACGCCACACCATCGAGCGCGATGCAGCCGCCACTCGGATCGTAGAACCGCAACAGCAGTTGAAACACCGTGCTCTTTCCTGCTCCGGAGGGTCCCACGAGGGCCAGCTTCTCGCCGGCGCCGATCGCCAAGGAGAAATCATCGAGCACCATAGTCTCCGGGTTGGACGGGTAGGCGAAGCGCACATGCTCGAAGCGCAGCGCGCCTGCACCCGGATGCGGCAGCGCCACCGGCTCCGGCGGACATGAGATCTGCGGTTCGACGCGCAGCAGCTCGAGCAAGCGCTCGGCCGCGCCCGCGGCCCGCTGTAGATCGCCAACCACCTCGCTGATGGCCGCCGCCGCAATCGCCACCAGGATTGCATAAAACATAAAGGCCGAAAGATCGCCGGCGCTTATCTTGCCGGCGAGAACATCGTGGCCGCCGATCCACAGAATGATGCCTACTGCTACGAACACCAGCAAGATGACAAGCCCGGTCAACAGCGCCCGCTGGTAGATCCGGCGTACCGCCGTCGCGAACGCGTCCTCGACTCGTGCGCGAAACCGCTGGCGATCGATGTGCTCGTGGCAGAAGGCCTGCACCGTGCGGATACCATGAAGCGTCTCGTCGACATAGGCGCCGACGTCCGCGAGCCGATCCTGGCTCGCGCGTGACAGCCGCCGTACGCGCCGCGCGTGGAGCAGGATGGGCGCCACCACGACGGGGATGCCAAGTAATACAAGCGCGGTAAGCTTCAGATTTGTCACGGCCAGCATCACCGTGCCGCCTATGAGCAACAGTAGATTGCGCAATGCCAGCGAGGCCGACGAGCCCACGACGGTCTCCAGGACCGTGGTATCCGCCGTCAGTCTGGAGAGCACCTCGCCGGTGCGTGTGACCTCGAAAAATCCCGGGCTGAGCGTCAACACATGCTCATACACCGCGCGGCGGATGTCCGCGCTGACGCGCTCCCCGAGCCACGAAACCAGGTAGAAACGTGCACCGGTCGCCACCGCGGCGAGCACAACCAGCGCAAGCAATGCGATCAGCATCTGATTCAGCAGCTGCGGGTCGCCGCCGGCAAAACCTCGATCCACCAACACCCGAACCCCTTGACCGAGCGCGAGCAAGGTCGCTGCTGCCGTCACGAGCGCGAGCAAGGCAAGGATCAACCGTAGCCGGTAAGGCCTGAGGAAACCGATGACGGGGCGCAACGCCGCAAAACCACTGCTGCGCGCACGCATGTGCGCAGCGGCATGGGTGTGCATCGTTGACATTCTTTCGCTCACAGCTAGCTAGGGCCCGCCGTCGCGCGCACTATACGCCGACTGATCCCGGGGGCAGGGACCGGCGAGCATGCGCATATCGGGCCGGGCGGGTCAAGAAACCATGACAAATCCGGCGATGACGTGTCGATCAGCAGCACGCGCCGGGCGCTTGCCGCTATCGACACCGGCGCCCCGGCAGCGCAAAATGTTGCGCCACCCGGTTCCATCCGGGTTAGGAAAATGATAAATACCACCCTGGGCCAGCGGGATGTCGAGCACGGCCGCGGAGGGGCTTTTCAGCATCCTGTTGGGTAAAGATACTCGGCACGGGACAGAAAAGAAGTGCCCGCCCACACTCGGGAGGTGATTGATGGAAATCGAAGCGGTACGAGCCGCCTATCGGCGGTATGCTCGCATCTACGACGCCGTGTTCGGGCCCATTCTGAATCCCGGGCGCAAGTTGATTATCAAGGCGCTGGATTGCCACCCGGGTGATTACATCCTGGAGGTAGGCGTCGGCACCGGCCTGTCGCTGCCGCTTTATCCGCACGATGTGCGCGTCACCGGCATCGACATCTCCGCGGAAATGCTCGCCAAAACGCGCCGGCGCGTGGAGCGAGAGCGGCTTTCGCAGGTCGATGCGGTGCTGGAAATGGACGCCGAAAACCTGCGGTTTGCCGAGAACCGTTTCGACAAGGTGGTCGCGATGTATGTCGTGTCCGTGGTCCCCGATCCGGCTCGCCTGGTCGCGGAAATGCGCAGGGTATGCAGGCCGGGCGGGGAAATTTTTATTGTCAACCACTTTCGGAGCCGAAATCCGATCATCAGGGCGCTGGAGGGCCTGGCGTCGCCGCTGGCCAAGCTCGTGGGCTTCCACCCCGACGTTGGGCTCAACGACCTGTTGCGCAAGACGCGCCTCGACGTCGTGAGTATCAGCAGCGCCAATCTGTTCGGATACTGGAAGGTGCTGCGCTGTCGCAGTGCGGCAAGGGTATCGCAGCCACTGGCAGGTGAGGAATCGGTCGGCGATGAGTCCGCCGCGCCCACCATGCAAGAGTTTTCGAAGTAAGCGCCCGCCGCGGCGCATCGGTCATCCGTTCCCCCGTAGCCAGGGCATAGCACACCTACTGACCCCGACCCGTTCCTGTGTCGCGCGCGCCTTTTAACTAGTCGAAGTGATACTCATTCTCTAAAAGCTTGGCGCGCGCTGCCGCGAGTCGCGCGATCGGGATTCTTGGCGCCGAGCACGACACATAGTCCAGCCCGATATGATGGCAAAAACGGATGGACTCGGGGTGCCCTCCCTGCTCGCCGCAGATCCCAACGACCAGGTCCGGGCGCGTCTTGCGGCCCCACTCCACGGTAATCGCCATCAGCCGCCCCATGCCCTCTACGTCGAGCACCTCGAACGGGTTGTCGCGTAGAATCCCGATCTGGTTGTACAGCGGCAAAAACTTATTCTCCGCATCCTCGCGGCTGAATGAGAATGTCGCTTGACTGAGATCGTTCGTTCCAAAAGAGAAGAACTGGGCGATCTGCGCAAGCTTGTCCGAGCGCATACAGGCGCGTACGACTTCGATCATGGTGCCGAACTGAAACGGGATTTTCACGCCATAGGTACGTTCCGTTTTCCGATGCACGTCAACAACGAACGGCTCGACGAACTCAAGCTCCTTCGACGTACACACCTGCGGCACCATGATCTCCGGGTGAACTTTGATTCCTTCCTTGACACATTCAGCAGCCGCCTCCAGGATTGCCTGGATTTGCATTCGATAGATTTCAGGGTAGGTAATAGCGAGGCGCACGCCGCGATGACCCAGCATCGGGTTTATTTCCCGCAGGGCCCGCACCTTGCGCAGAATAGTTTCTTTCTGCGCGATGAGCTTCTCATCGATACGGCCCTCTCGCAGTTTCTTCAATATGTGCTGGAGCTTCTCCAGGGAATCGACGCTTTCATCTGGATGCTCCGGATCGAGCAACTTCACCGTGTCGCTTAGCCCGACCATTTCCTGCACGGTTCCACGCAAGTGACGCAAATGGTCGATCTCGTCGACCAGCTCTTGTTCGGTTGGTAAGAACTCGTGGATCGGCGGATCGAGCAGTCGCACGGTGACCGGTCGCGGCGACATGACCTGAAACAGCTCCTTGAAATCGGCGCGCTGGATTGGCAACAGCCGATCCAAGGCGGACTGCCGTTCCTCCGGGGTCTCCGCCAAAATCATCTCGACCACGATCGGCAGTCGCTCGGATGCATTGAACATACGCTCCGTGCGGCACAGACCGATGCCCATAGCACCGTATTTCAGCGCGCGGTTGGCGTCCTGGGTCGTGTCGGCGTTGGTCATGACCTTGAGCCGCGCGGTCTGGTCGGCCCACGCCAGCAGGTTTTCGAGTTCGCCGGAGAAGTCCGGCTCCACCGTCGGGACCTCCCCCAGATAGACAGCACCTGTTGATCCGTCGATGGTGATCGTTTCACCCTCGTGCAGGACATGATCCCCCACGAAAGCGGTTCGGGCGCGGGCGTCGACGCTGATGCCCTCGGCACCGGCGACGCAGGGTTTGCCCATACCACGAGCGACCACCGCCGCGTGCGAGGTCTTGCCACCGCGGCTCGTGAGAATGCCCTGCGCGGCAAAAAAACCATGAATGTCTTCGGGCTTGGTTTCTTCGCGCACCAGAATAACTTTATCGCCTAGCCGACCCTGGGCCTCAGCAGTGTCTGCATCGAACACGATTCGCCCGGATGCTGCACCCGGCGAGGCTGCAATCCCGTGCGCCGCAGGCTTACCGCTAAAACCGGGGTCGATGCGCGGATACAGGAGCTGCTCCAGCAGCTCGGGCTCGACACGTAACAGCGCGCGCTCCTTGTCGATCAAGCCTTCGCGCTCCATCTCCACGGAGGTGCGCACCATGGCCGCTGCGTTCATTCTGGCCGCGCGTGTTTGCAGACAGTACAAAACACCTTTCTCGATGGTGAACTCGAAGTCCTGCACTTCGTGGTAGTGGCTTTCTAGCTTGCTGCGCAGCGCCTCGAGCTGGCGATACATTTCCGGCATTTCCTTCGCCATTTCTTGCACCGCTTTGGGTGTGCGAATACCGGCCACCACGTCCTCACCTTGTGCGTTCACGAGGTACTCCCCGTAAAACTCGTTTTCCCCGGTCCCCGGGTTCCGCGTGAAAGCCACACCGGTGCCGCTGTCGTCGCCCCTGTTACCGAACACCATGCTCACTACGTTGACTGCGGTACCGCTGGCGATGTCCTCACCGATCTGAAACTCACGCCGATAGTCCACGGCCCGTTTACCCATCCACGAGTTGAACACCGCCTGGATGGCGATCTCCAGTTGCTCGTAGGCATCGTAAGGGAACGGGCGGCCGGTGTGTTCCTGCACGACCGCCAGGAAAAGCTCACAGACCTCCTTCAAGTGCGTTGCCTTCAAATCGACGTCCGCGACTGCGTCCACGCGTTTCTTGACAGCCTCGAACTTTTCGTCAAATCGATCGTCGGGAACATCCAGCGCGATCTTTCCGAAGAGCTGAATGAATCGGCGATAGGAGTCCAATGCAAATCGCTGGTTTCCGGTCTGCAACGCCAGGCCATCCAAAGTCTCACGGTTCAGACCCAGATTAAGAATCGTGTCCATCATACCGGGCATGGAGATCGCGGCGCCCGAACGCACGGATACCAGCAAAGGATTGTCCTTTGCGCCAAAACCCTTGCCGGTGGCCTGCTCGAGGCTGGCAATGTGGCTACGCACTTGATCCATCAAGCCGACAGGCAGGCCTTTATCCGGCGCCGCCAGAAAACCGGCGCAAGCTTGAGTGGTAATAATGAAACCGGGCGGAACATTCAGGCCGATCTGTGTCATTTCACACAGGTTCGCTCCTTTACCGCCGAGTAGTGCCTTGTTTTTGCCGTCACCTTCCTGAAAGGAGTAGACGTACATGGGGGCCTCGGCGGAATGTTGATTGTCTTTTACTTCACTCTGGCGTTTCATCATTGCTCCTCATTTGCGAGCCGGAAATGATCGATCATCGGAGAATCCGGGCGACGGCTCCCGCTTGGCGTGAGAGCGAGCGTTGTTAGCAGGCAAATGCACAAGATCGGCCGGCAAGCCATGCTCCGCCATTATATAGTAATTGCGCATTCGGGCGGGCCCGCCCCAGGCGTGGCGCCCTCGCAAGCCCGTGGACCAGGGCGAAAATCAGATGCTGCAGTGGCGGCGCGAAGACGACGAAGCGCGCACCTTGCGCTGCAGCCGGCCGCGGTCCCCTCCAGACCTGCCAGGGGTAGCCCGCGCGCCATTGCGTTTCGGTGCGCCCTGCGCGCAGGGACCTCGGCAGGCCACCGATGCCCCGCGCACCCGAAAGTACTGCCCTACACGGCTGCGCCGTGCTGCCACACCAACGACCTCCGCTTATGGGGCCTCTCAGAAGATTGAGCGTAAAGACATATATTTAGACAGGTATTTTACTGGACAGGATGAATTGTATCGTCTAACTTGTTGTTTTAGTGGGACTCAAAACACAAGGCGTGTAACCGAGGCGGCCCAGGAGTAACGACCATGTTACGCACGACGAGCCAATCAGACACGGCAAAGACTGTTGATTTCTCCAGCAAGAACGGCGGGCTGGTGCAGAAGATCGCCGCACTGAAGGCGCAAGTTGCCGGCAACGACAGTAGTCAGGACCGCTTCAACAAGGCGCTCAGGACGGTAGCGGTTCTGCAGACCACACTCGAGCTCGAGCAGCTCGCCCGTCTGTTTTCGCGTGAGGTCAGCGCCACGGTACCGCACAGCAGCATTAATTACCGCGACCAGGGCCGCGATATCGACCTCACAGTGGGGCGCACTGCCAGGTACACACACACCTTCCGACTGATTGTCGAAAAGCAAGAGCTCGGGCAGCTGAGCTTTTCGCGGGGAAAACCATTCACGCAAAAGGAAACCGCGCTGCTCGAGTTTCTGCTTTCGAGTCTAGTGTACCCGCTACGCAACGCGTTGCGGTACAAGAACGCTTTTCACGCGTCGATGACCGACCCACTCACCGGGGTGTATAACCGCAATGTGATGGAAGCGACGTTGCGCCGTGAAACGTGTCTGGCACGTCGTCACAAGACACGGCTTTCTCTCGTAATATTCGACATCGATGATCTGAAGGGCATCAATGACGAATATGGTCACGAAACCGGAGACAATTTGATCAAGGCCGTCGCTGATTGCGTGTTACAGTCGCTGCGAGAAACCGACATTCTTTCTCGCTTCGGCGGGGATGAGTTCGCCATTTTGCTCAGCAGTACCACCCGACGGGGCGCCATCGTGCTTGCGGAGCATATTCGCAAAAGCGTGGAGGGTATCGTTTGCATGTTTGGCAAGCACGCGATAATGGCTACCGTCAGCATGGGTGTCGCTTCATTGTCGAGCAAGGACAGCGACAAGACCCTGTTCTCTCGCACGGATGCAGCGCTGTACCGGGCCAAGCGGGCCGGGCGTAACTGCGTCAAGGTTGCGCGCGCTAGGTAAAAGCGGCGAATCTTTCCTGCCACGCACCATGACCAAATCTCAGATCGACTTGAACACCTTTGCCAACGATTCGCCATAAACCGACAAATCCCATTCGCAGGTATAACCGAAAGGCGTCAACCAAACGCTGTAGCCGGCGCCGCTCAGCCGAGCCGCCAGATCTTCCAGTAGCGCCTGTGCAAACTCGGGGTCCGCTTTGCTCGTGGAGAGGTGGGTGAAGGAATGCAGGACGACATTATTTAGTCGCCGCTTGTTTGCAAGCCATTTGATGTTCTTCACGACCGTAGCAGCGAGCTTCTGCCGCCGCTCGTCTTCCGCCTCCGCATGAACGAAGATCACGGCGACATCGCGCAGATCCTCCTCGATCTCCCGGTCGATCGTGCTCGCGATGGTCTTAAGGAACGACTTGAAGTGGAATCGCCTTGCCTGGAACATCAAGAGTTTCATGTTTCAAAGTAGCAAGTGACAAGTATCAGGTGGTAAGGGGACAGCTGCAAAAGCGTTACTTGCAACTTCGAACTTGCTACTTGTTACTGTCTTTATTCATCCAAGACAATGTTAACGCGCCGGTTGTGCTTGCCCTTCTTTTCGATCTTGGCGACACGCACGCGTCCGATCTCGCCAGTCGCCGCCAGGTGGGTGCCGCCACAGGGCTGCAAATCGACCCCTTCTATCTCGACCAGCCGTACCTGCCCTTGCCCTGTCGGCGGTTTGACCGACATCGTGCGTACCAGCCCCGGCGCCTCAGCCAGCTCCGCATCCGTGATCCAGCGCAAGCGGACCGGGTGGTCCTCCGCAATGACTCGATTCAGCTGTTCTGTAAGTTGCTCCTTGTCCAGGAGCTTGTCGGGTAGATCGAAGTCCAGTCGACCGCTGCCATCGCGTATGGAGCCGCCGGTAACCGCACCCGGCACGACCGCACACAACACATGCAAGCAGGTATGCATCCGCATGAGACGATAGCGCCGCTCCCAGTCGATCTGCGCGCTGACCGTATCACCCACCTGCAGCGCAGCGCCACCCTCGGCGGCGACGTGGATAATCTCCCCGGCATCTTGCCCCTTGCGCGTGTCTACGATCGGCACGCCCACTCCGTCGTCACGCCGCAATATACCCGTATCCCCCGGCTGACCGCCGCCCATCGGGTAAAACACCGTGCGATCCAGCTGAATCCCATGCTCATCCACAGCGGTCACGATGGCCTCGCACTGCCTCGCGTAGGGGTCGGCCCTGAATAGCTCTTCCGTCATCGGCTGCCGTCTCCACTCGTTTCATATATTCGCGTGCGTTACTCGCGACCGTGAACCATTCAATTCACGCATCCACCGAACCCGCCGATGGTAACCTCAAACGCGGCATCTAAGCCAGAACGTCTGTTAATGCAGAGCCTGCCTCGGGGAACTTGAAAGCGTAGCCTTATTCGAGCAACCTGCGCGGCAACACCTGCTGACCCGTAACATAGAGATGCACCATCCCACCCACGAGCTGCCGGCACCACGCACTGCCGATAAAACCGCTGCCACCGGTCACCAGAATTTTCACGACCGCGTTCCCAGCCCCCACCAGCGGGGGAGGCGGCATTAGGCGGCGGATTTCAGCTCGGCGAGTGCGTCGTCGAGCGCGCGCGCGAGCCGATCGAACAGATCATCTATTTCGCTGTGCGTTATGATCAGCGGCGGACAGATGCCGATCGCGTCGCCCGGAAGCGGTCGAACAAGCAGCCCGTGGTTTGAGGCCTTGGCAGAAACCAGGACGGCCGCTTCGCGTTCGGCCGCGAACGGGCGCTTCGTGGCTTTGTCGGCGACGATTTCGACCGCGCCGATCAGGCCGACGCCGCGCGCGTGACCAACCAGCGGATGCTCACCCAATATTTTGAGTCTTTCCAGAAACCGCGGCGCGATACGGCGCACAGTCTCGACAATGTTGCGCTCTTCGTAAATTCGCAACGTTTCGAGGGCAACCGCAGCGGCCACGGGGTGCCCGCCATAGGTATTGCCCGTCCCGAACGTCCCGAGCTTGTGGCTATGTTGCGCGAACACACGATAGACGGCATCGGAGATCATGACCGCACCGATGGGGATGTACGCTGAGGACAGTTGCTTGGCACATGTCACCATGTCCGGCCTGATCTCATAAGTCTGCGAACCCCACATATTGCCGGTGCGGCCGAACCCGCAGATTACCTCGTCAGCGATCATCAGCACATCATGGCGTCGGAGTACCGCCTGCACCTTTTCGAAGTAGCCGGCGGGAGGCAGGAGCACGCCGCCGGCTCCCATCACCGGCTCGGCGATAAAGGCGGCGACCGTCTCGGGCCCTTCTTGTTGGATGAGTTGCTCGAGGTTGGCGGCCAGCCGACTGGAAAATTCCTCCTCCGTCTCCCCGGCATCGGCATAGCGATAATAGTGGGGCGTATCCGTATGAAGGATTCGCTCGATCGGCAGATCGAAGTCGCTCTGAATGTGCGCCAATCCGGTAAGACTTCCCGATGCAATCGTCACGCCGTGGTACGCCCGTTGACGCGCGATTATTTTCTTCTTTCGTGGTCTATCGAGAGCATTGTTGTAGTACCACACGAGCTTGATGGCGGTATCGACAGCCTCGGACCCCGAGTTGACGAAGTACACCTTGCCCATCTGCTCAGGCGCCTGCCCGATCAGTTTGTCGGCGAGCGCGATTACGGGCTCGGTCGAGCGATGCGCGAAAGTATGCGCGAAAGGTAATGTTTCGAGCTGCCGCGTCGCGGCCCGTACCAAGCGCTCTTCACTGAACCCAAGCGATACGCACCACAGGCCGGCGAGCCCCTCGATGTAACGCCTACCGGATGCGTCCCACACATAGATCCCCTCGCCGCGGGTGATAATGAGGGGCCCACGCTCTTCGTGCGCGATAAGATCGGTGTAGGGATGCAACACGTAAGCAACGTCTTTCGCAGCAAGCGATTTTGCCGAAGATGACATGTGGGAATCTCCTGTGTTAGCAGCTACCGATCGCAACGGAGCTCTTAGCTTATTCCAACCTGGTAATCACTCGCGCCGCCACCGCCCCCACGGCAATGTGGCGCGAGAATCTCCACTGTAGCGGCAAGCCACTTCGTTGGGGGGCGCTATGCGAGTCCACCACTGAATGCAGCGCAGACAGTCAGCTCTTTCAAGTCCGTCATGCCGTCGAGCCGAGCTCGATTCCGAACAACACGATCAACGCCGCCACTGCCAACCAAAGCAGCCCCTTTATCAAGAAAAAAAGAAAGCCCACGACGCTGACCCCTCTCAGCCACACTCGCCAGCTTCGTTTGTCCCTGACGCCTGGATGATTCATTGTGTTAATCCATGGGTACCTCTAAATACACGCCGCTCCCACACAACATTCTTCACCACGCCCGGGACCGCCGCCAGCCGCAGGCATGGATGAATTACCGCGCTGGCGATAGCCAACGCGGTGCTTAGATGTTCTGTCCACCGTTTACGTGGATCTCCGCACCCGTAACGTAGCTGGATTGCTCAGAGCAAAGGCAGTAGGCGGACCCGCCTCCCACGGGCAGTCTTGCGGGAACGGTTTGCGCGAGCAGGTAATAACTCTCCATCCTTCGGTGGAAAAACGCTTCACAGTGGTATGGCCGATACCTCGACTCGCACCTGTCAGTATCAGCGTACGCCTTGCAGCATGATTGCTCACGCCCGTTACACCAACCTGGTACACCCTACGGTCAGAATACGCGCTCGCGCGCTACGCAGCTCACCCGCCCGCGCCTCGCATGGCCCACAGGATACACTCTTTCGGACGGCTCATCCTCTGTTCAAAGCCGTACACGGTCGAAAACGTTTGCGCCTTGCGCTGACAGTCGTGATTGTAATCCGGTCAAGACCACGTCCACCCGACCGAGCGGCGCGTACCATGACTCATTTTTGGCCGCATTGCGGCGGGCGCGGGCGTCCTCCTGGCTCTCCGACCGGAACAGTTGAAGCAGCGCAATATGCAGCGCGCAAGCACCTGCTGGGCCAGCGTCTATAATTAGCTGCATCAATTAGCTGCATCACCCAGAAGCGAAATCCCGATCTGAAAATGATTCTCGGCATAGCCCTTACCGCCGTGTGCTGATTGAACCAACCCCGTATGCGCCTCAACGTCGAGCTTGACTTCTCACCGCACAACATCTTCAAGGCGGTGATAGGGATCTCAGTGTTTTTCTTGATGTTGGATGTGGCGGTTTTTAATCTTAGCCCATCAGCTGGCAGCGAAATCTGGGAGCTCATCGACCCTTCGATCTGTAGGCGGCGCCTACCCTCACCCGTCCTGCGATCTGTACCGCGAGTTCGCGCGATCTGCAGGCTGACATCACGCGGCCGCCCTCGTTCGTCATCGTTTGCCCTTGTCACAGGTGCCGCCGTTGCTCAGCTCGATCACACGGTCCGGATAATCGGTGATCATCCCGTTCACGCCCCACGCCAGCATGCGACAGATGGCGGCCGGCTTATTGACCGTCCATGGAATGACTGCGACCTTCAGGGCGGTGAATCGCTTGACGTCCTGCACGCGTAGACGATCGTACCGTGGCGACAGAATGGTGGCGTTGCTGGCGCGCACCGCGCGCTCGTAGTTCTCGGGATCTCTGACGAGTATGGCCCGCGGTATGCTGGGCTCGAGCCTTGCCACTGCGACCAGCGCCGGCGCCTGAAAGGACTGAACGATCGACCGGTTTGCTAAACCGTAGCGCCTTACAAGCATGACCAGTTGTTTCGCGATTTCGCGCACCGCAATATCGGTTTTCCGCTTGTCCCATTTGATCTCAATGCTCACGCGCACTGGGTAGCTGGCCGCCCGCGCGAGCGCGAGCACCTGCTCGAGCCTGGGGATGCGGGCGCCCGCAACAGGCCGTTGCTCCGGGAAACGCGCGTTGCGCCGCGACCCGCAGTCGATGCCGGCCAGCTCCTTATACAAAAGATCTTCAATGCGCGTCTTGGGAACTCGCCGACCATCGTCGTATGCGCACAGCTTAGCATTGAGGCGCGGGTCATGATAAACGACCAGCACACCGTCCTTGGTCATCTGGATATCCATCTCCAGCGTCGTCACCGCCAGCGCGAGCGCCTTTTCGAATGCAGGGATCGTATTCTCCGGCATCAACCCGCGCGCGCCCCTATGCCCCTGGATGTCGAGCGACTTAGATGAGGGTTCCGTTTGCGCTTCGGCCACGCCGGCTAACGAGCAAACTACCAGCGCCGCCGGCACAACCCGCCGGGTGACGAGATCGAACATGTAATCTCCTTAATGGTTTGGGCCTGTATTCTGCGCCGCGCTCCGCTAATTTGGCAAAATCGGGCGAGTTTCGCACGTACGTCGAAGACAACGTTCAGCGGCCGATGCCCGCCGGTTCCATGCAGTTTTGCGCACGTGCCAAGAATATAAAGTAAAAACAAAATGATACAGCCCTGCCTGGGGGGTTGAAAGACACACACAAAATAAAGGACAATCTGGCACTCACGACGTTCGAAGACCTCGATTGCCCGTCGACCCATACGCTTAAGAAAATGGGACGTGGTAGTTGACGGGCCTTTACAACCTACAGTCGCCCGGTGGTGATCGGTGTTGCCCTTCGGGGGGTCGCTCGCGACGTAGCTCCCGACACGGTTCTAAACTGGCTTGACTGCTCTGTCGGACACCGGTGGGTGGCACTCTACGCTGTCGTCCCCACCAACACACGCGGGTGCTGCTTAACCGTGTGTGCGCAGTCACACGTAGATTAAGGAGGTGAGAGATCATGAATAAAATAAAGATCGCGATTGTCGGAGTCGGTAACTGCGCTAGCTCGTTGGTTCAAGGTTTCCGTTACTACGGCGACAAGACCGCCGAGGATGCCATCGGCCTCATGCACTGGGACATCGGTGGCTACCGCGCGTCCGATATTGAAGTTGCTGCCGCGTTTGACATCGACGCACGCAAGGTTGGCAAAGACCTGGCCCAGGCAATATTCAGCCCCCCTAATTGCACCACCGTGTTTTGCCCGGATGTCCCGGGCACCGGTGTGACCGTACAAATGGGCCGCGTCCTCGACGGCTACTCTGACCATATGGCCGACTATGCGGAAAACCGCACGTTTACCCCGGCGAATGCGCCCCAACCCGGAAAATCAGAGGTGATTCGCGTCCTCAAGGAATCGGGTGCAGAGATATTGTGCAACTACCTGCCGGTAGGCTCGGAAGAGGCCAGTCGCTTCTACGCCGAGTGCGCACTCGAGGCGGGAGTAGGCTTTATCAACAATATACCGGTATTTATCGCCAGCGACCCGGCGTGGGCGCAGCGTTTCAAGGAACGCGGCCTTCCCATCATGGGCGACGACATCAAGTCACAGCTCGGTGCAACCATTACTCACCGGCTGCTTACCGATATGTTCAAGAAACGCGGCGTCAAGTTAGAGCGCACTTACCAGCTTAACACGGGCGGTAATACAGATTTTTTGAATATGCTCAACCGCAGCCGCCTCATGTCGAAGAAGGAATCGAAAACCGAAGCCGTACAGTCAGTCACTAAGAAACGCCTCGATGACGAAAACATCCATGTGGGGCCCAGCGACTATGTACCCTGGCAGAATGACAACAAGGTGTGCTTTATTCGTATGGAAGGTAGGCTCTTCGGCGATGTGGCGATGAACCTCGAGATGCGTCTGTCGGTGGAGGACTCGCCGAACTCGGCAGGGGTCGCGATCGACGGTATCCGTTGCTGCAAGCTAGCGCTGGAGCGGGGCGAGGGGGGAATTCTGTATCCGCCATCGGCGTACTTTTTCAAGCATCCTCCGCGACAGTACACCGATGATGAGGCCTACCATATGACGGAGGCGTTTATCAAAGGTACATGGGGAGAAAGGACGGCCGAAATCGCCGACACGCGCCGGCGAAAGAGCTGGTAAGGCATCCCGGAACAGGGGGCTCGAGCGGGCCCCCTTGCGCGCCCTCATTGCAAACGGACCCTGAATCCAGTCACCTTCATGGCCTCGACCCCGCGACAAAGCGAGAACATGTACGACCACTTCTCCGAGGTGGCGACATCCTATAACGCGATACGGACTACCGACCCCGAGCCGATCCTGTTCATCAAGGAAAAACTGAGCGAACGCGCGACCGTCCGCGCCGTAGACATCGGCTGCGGCGGTGGCCGCTATTCATTGCTGCTGTGTCAGCATGTTCCCAGCCTGCATCTCATCTGCACTGACGTAAACGAGTCCATGGTGGCGGAAACCGCCCGCCACCTGACGGACCATGGCATAAAGGACTTCTCGACGGTACAGACCGATATCGTCGACTTGCGGCTGCCGGAGGGCTCCCTGGACGGCGTTCTCACGTTCAATGCCGTTCACCACTTCGACCCGATGGGTTTCCTGGACAAGGCCGCCGCCACGCTCAAGAACGGCGGCTACGTTTTTATCTACACACGCCTGCGAAGCCAGAACGCGCGAAGTATCTGGGGCCGACTCTTTCCCGGTTTTTGTGAAAAGGAAACGCGCTTGTACAGCCTTGCCGACATCGAGAGCTGGAAGGACGAATCCGGCTCCCTGAGCCTGGCATCGATAAATTTCTTCAAGTACAGGCGCCGCGCGACGTTACCGCAGCTCTTGCATCAGGCCCACAACAAGCATTACTCGACTTTTTCGCTTTACTCGCCGGCCGAGTTCGATCACGCTGCGGTCGACTTCGAGCGTAACCTCAGGCAGCGCTTCTCGGATCCCAGCCGCGTCGAATGGTCTGACGAGAACGTCATGATCGTCTTCAGGAAGAGCCAGGACGATTCCGGGTAAACGGCTTCGAGCCAGTATCGCCGCCCGGTTGGTCTGCCGCAGGGCATTCCCGAAAACGGTGGCCACCCTTCACGCACAGCAAGACCGTTTCGCGCCCGCTAGATCGCCAGATCCGCCGCCTGCGCAACGCTGCGATCGCGAGCGCTCCATCAGCGCGCGCGAACCAGGGAAATCCGAGCTCGCGCAGCTCCCGTGCGCTCATCGAGCCGGTCATGACTTTATTGAGGTAACCGGCGCCGTGCGCCAGCAGGATCTCGGCATCGCTTGCCGCCTTGGGCACTAGCAGCTGATACTGGCCCCGGTTGCTTTGCGCTATACGCTCGCGCAAGAGGTGGTACTTGGCAAGCGGAAAACGATGGCCGACGGGCAAAGGTAGGACAAACTGATCGCAGTAATACACTTTCATCGCAGACAAGTGCTATCTGCGGCCGCGCTGTGATAGCGGCACACGACAGACAGCATGCTCGCACCCATGTAATTAGAAAGCCGACTCCTTCGCTTTCACCAGCGCGGTGATAACTTCATTATACGGCGCCGTCAGGTCCACCTCGCGTGCCTGCACCGGTATCGCGCCGTTTATGACATCTATCTCTGAGCGCCTGCCGGCCATGTGGTCAAGCAACACGGAGGGCCTGGCGTTCGGAATCTTGAGGCCAAATTCGCGCACATAGCTCGTCACGTCATCGATATCGAGCGTGACACCACGGGCGCGCGCGACCTCGTAGGCCTCCCGGGCGCAACCGGACGCCACCTGCCAGGCCGCCGCGTTGCCGATCGTCTCCCCGATCGTGCACTCGAGTATCGCACAGGGCCCACTGTAGCAGACGTTACAGATCAGCTTTTCCCACACTAACTGGTCTATGTCGTCATAGGTCTTGACCTTGAAACCCGCGTTGCGCCAGATACCTGCGATCTGCTCGATACGAGGCGTCACCGGCCCGTTTAGCTCCCCGAGCCGCACAAGCTCCCAGCCATTGTGATGCGCGTGCCCCGGCGCCCTGATCGATGCGCCAAAGCCCCCGACCACACCCACGGCAACGCGCTCGGCACCAACGGCGTGGGCAACCTTTTGCGCACTGCCAAGCCCGTTCTGAATCGTCAGCACGGTGGTCGTGGCGCCGATCAGGGGCTTGGCGCTGGCGGCCGCAGCTTCGACGTGCATCGCCTTGGTGGCGATGATGACGAGGTCAACGTTGCCGGCCTCGCCCGGATTTGTGGTGGCGTTCACCCTGACCCGGCGATCGCCGCTCGCCCCCTCGACGCGCAGACCGTGATCACGGATGGCATCGATGTGCGCCTGCCAGGTGTCGATCGCCCAGACCTCGTTGCCGGCATCCCCAAGGAGCCCGGCGTAAATAGAGCCCATCGCTCCAGTGCCAATGACGGCGATCTTCACACTCTGCTCCGCTCAGCGTCCGCGCAACAGGGCTGCAACCCTATCGGCGAATTTCAACTGACTGTCGTCCTGGGGTCGATAGCCGATCTTCGTGCGCGCGTTCGCGATGCTCCAGAAACGGTGCGTGTTGCCGCTGATGCCGTAGACCACCAGAAACGGGATACCGTTTTCATCTTCGATGTCTTCCGCCTCGACCATCCTGATCACTTGTTGCACCTGGTCGCGTTGGCTCAGATAAGCGCCGAGGGCACGATGCATGCCCTTGATATCACCCGGGCTAACGCGATCAATATCATCATCGCGCGGCGCCCCAATGCGCCACTGTATGACCTCGAGCTTGCGGCCGCCGATGCTGCCACTCGCAAACGTGAACCCGAGCAGCTCGTAGGCCGCCTTGGCCCAACCATAGAAGTTGTCCGACAGCGGCAACAGCGCCGGGGTGACGGTGTCGAACCTGTCCGCCCAGATCAGCCGCTCGTAGTAATCCGCCGCGTGATTGGAGCTCGCAACCACGACGCGTCGCACGCCTTCTTCCAGGCACGTGCGGTAGACATTATAAGCCATCGCAACGTTGTGCTGCTCGGCTTGGAACTTGGCGTCACTCGTGTCGCGCCACGTAGTCGCATCCCCACCGGGCGCGCTCACAAACGCGCAGTGGATCACCGCATCGACATTGGCGAAATGGCGACGATAGGCGTCCCTGTTGGGGTCGGTCAAGTCGCATGCCAGCATGCCCGCAGCCTTGAGACCATCGTCGGTGGCCGCACGCTTGTCGATAGACACCAAGTCATAGCGCTCGGCCAGCTCGCGGAACATACGCTGCGCCACATAACCGCCGGCGCCAGTTAGTACGACCCGTTTCTTCGCCATCTTCGCTTCTCCTTCGAGCTGGAGCTCGAACCGGTCGGTCTTACGGTGCGAGGTATTGCGTCCGGCCTCTCGGACCCTTGATCTTTGTCGCGCACTCGGCGACCGCTTGTCAACCTATATGTACCATCGCCGTGTGATGGGTTAAAGATTTTCCGGTAGACTCACGATGGCCCACCGACGCAATGCCAGCTAGGTTTCGAGCCATGAAACTTCAGGATCTTTCCACGCCCACACTCGTGCTCGATCGCCGTATCCTGGGCGCTAACACCACTGCGATGACCGAGCGCATGCGCCGCCGCGGCGTGCGCTTGCGCCCACACATGAAGACCGCGAAGTCCGCGGAAGTGGCAAGGCTCGCCCTGAGAGACAACTTCGGCGGTATCACCGTCTCGACCCTACGCGAGGCCGCCTATTTTCTAGAGCACGGGTTCGTGGACATCACCTATGCCGTGGGCATTGTACCGAGTAAGCTGGATGCGGCCGCGGCGCTGCGTAGACAGGGTGCCGATCTGAAGACCATTACGGACAGCCTGGACGGAGCCGGCGCTATCGCGGGACATGGATCGCCACACGAGGTGTTGATCGAGCTCGACACGGGGGACAAGCGCGGCGGCGGCGCACCGGATGGGCCCGCACTGCTCGAGATCGCCCGCATCCTTGACGAAGCACCGGCGGTAACCTTGACAGGCGTGCTCACGCACGCGGGCCAATCTTACGATTGCCGCGATGGCGACGCCATGGCCGTCGTCGCCGAAGACGAGCGCGCCGGCGCGGTGTTGGCCGCCGAACGCTTGCGCGCGGTCGGCCTGCCGTGCCCGGTGGTCAGTGTGGGCTCGACGCCGACGGCCATGTTTGCGCGCGACCTCAGTGGCGTCACCGAGATGCGCCCTGGCGTGTATATGTTCTGTGACCTGTTTCAGGCCGGCATCGGCGTCTGTCGCATCGAGGACATTGCCGTCAGCGTGCTGGCCTCGGTCATCGGACATCGTCGTACCGACAACATATTATTGATCGACGCCGGCGCGCTCGCGCTGTCCAAGGACCGTTCAACCGCCGAGTTGCGCCGGGATTGCGGCTACGGGCTCCTTTGCGACGCCGATACGGGAGAAGCACTATCCGGGCTGCGCGTGCACGCGGTCAACCAGGAGCACGGCTTCGTGACCTCGGACCAACCGGTTCCATTCAACGCCCTGCCTATCGGCGCCAAGGTGCGGGTGCTGCCGAATCATGCCTGCATGACTGCGGCGGCGTACGACCGCTATTACGTCGTGGACGGCGGCACCGAGGTCGTCGCCACCTGGCCGCGGTGTTACGGATGGTAGCCCAAGCCTGAAAACAGACTACCGATCGCTTTCCCTACCAGCCGCGCTCAGCTTGAGTGCCGCATAGATAAAAGCATTGGCAGGCGTATTCACACCGAGTTCACCTCCCATCCGGGTGACGGTACCCGAGAGCCAATTAAGCTCCAGGCGATTGCCGCGCTCGAGATCCTGATGCATCGATGAGGTCATCTCCGCGGGCAGGGTGTCGAAAAACGACAACCGATCCTCGACGAAGCCCGGATCGATGTCGATACCCTTGGCACGGGCGACGGCAACAGCCTCCATCATTACGGTCTCCAGCAGCGCGCGAGTATCCGGGTCCTGTCGCACCGGACCAAGCGCGTGCCGTGTTACGCTCGTCACGCCACTCAATGCGACCAAAAACACGAACTTCTGCCAGATGCTGCGCTCGATGTTGTCGGAGATCTCGGCATCGACACCGCTCTCGCGCAACGCGGCGAGCAGCGCCTCGGCCCGTGACGTGCGGCCACCATCGAGCTCACCGAAGACGATCTTCGCCATTGTGCCGGTGTGCCGGATGACACCCGGCGCTGTGATGATGGCGGAGATCTGCGCCAGCCCTCCCATCACATGCTCGCGACCCAGGGTCGCCGCCAACCGATCCTCGGCATCGACCCCGTTTTGCAGCGACATCACGGCCGTTTCCGGGCCTATGAGCGGGCGGATCGCCTCGCCAGCCGTCTCGGTGTCCCATAGCTTGGTGGCGAATAAAACATAGTCAACCACGCCGATGGTGGATGGCGTGTCGGTCGCCGTGGCCGGGTGCACGTGCACGTCACCGTTGGCACTTTGCACCGCGAGGCCATGGCTGTGAATCGCCTCGAGATGAGCGCCGCGGGCGATGAATGTAACGTCATATCCGTGGGCTGCGAGGCGGGCACCGAAGTAACCGCCGACGCCCCCGGATCCCATAACGGCAATTTTCATAGTCAGTCGCGCAGGTTCTTGTTAAAGAAATCCAGTGTCCGCGGCCATGAGGTCTTATCGGCCCCCTCACGATAGCGCTGCGGATTGCTGAAGTCCATGAACGCATGGCCCGCACCGGGATAGCTGTAAAACTCGTGCACCTTTGCGTGCCGCACCAACTCTTCATCGAGCTTCTTCATGTCATCGGCCGAGGGGTTCGAGTCCTCCTCGCCGAAGTGGAACATCAATGGGCAACCGATCTCCCCGGTTCGCGCAAACGGCGCCTGCACGCCTTCGCCCCACGGCACCATGATATTGCCGCCGTAATACGCCACCGCCGCCTTGAAGTGCGGATTGGCGGCCGCCATCAGATAGACGACACGCCCGCCCATGCAAAAGCCGGTAATGCCAAGCCTGTTGCCGTCGATGGCATCGTGGTCACGCAGAAAGTCCACTGTCGTATTCACGTCGGCGATGATCTCGATGTCCTTGAGCTGTTTGCGTTTCTCCGTCGCCCCGAGACTCGGATCCAACCGATGGTAAAGATCGGGGGCAACGGCCGCATAGCCGGCCTCGGCAAGTCGGTCGACCATGGCGCGCGTGAACGGATCGACGCCACCGGCATGCTGGATCACCACCACCGCTGCGAAAGGCCCGGCGCCATCGGGCATGCTCCCGTAGAGCGCCATGTCCTCGCCGTTGACCTTGAGCGTGTCTTTGAATGACGGCATATCCTGTTCCTCCTCAATCGTGAGCGCCACCGGCCGTGCCCGGCCTGTGCGCTAGAACCGGGCCTGGTCGATCGCCTCGCGCTCGGCCTCGGTCAGGCGCAGCTCGGCGGCACGAGCCGAGTCCACTGCGTGTTCGACGGTCCTGGCGCCCGGGATCGGGATGATGTTCGGCGCCTGCGCGAAGAGCCACGCAAGCACGACAGCGTGCGCCGAGGCGCCGAGTCGCTTGGCGATCGGCTGCAATACAGGATTTTGCGGCAACGTCTTGTTCAGACCTGCCCCGCCAAGCGGGGCGAAGGCGAGCAGCCCAATTCCCTGCTCCGCGCAGTAATGTACGACCCCGTCGTTCAGGGCCTGGCGGGCAAACGGGCTCAGCCGATTTTGCACCGTGACGATGGGTACGATCGACTGAGCCTGCTTGATCTGGTCGACGGACACGTTAGACAGACCGACCCAACGAATCTTGCCCTCGCGTCGCAGATCAGCCAATGCCCCCACACTTTCCGCAAACGGCACTTGCGGGTCGGGCGCGTGCAGCTGGTACAGGTCGATACAGTCCACGTCGAGCGTCTGCAGCGATTGCTCACAGGCCCGGCGTAGTCGCTGCGGCCGCGCGTCGCTCTGCCAACGCCCCTGCGGCCGCGTCAGCCCGCCCTTGGTGGCGATCACCAGCGCATCGCGCTGCCCTGCCCACGATTTTAGCGCTTTCGCGATCAGCCGCTCATTGTGGCCGATGTCGCCGTTGTCCAGACAGTAGACGTCGGCGCTATCGATCAACGTGACCCCGGCATCGAGTGCGGCGTGAATTACTCGCACCCCTACCAACTGCTCCGGTCTACCCTGGATCGAAAGCGGCATCGCACCGAATCCGATGGCGGAAACGGGCACGGCGCCGGGTCCAAGCGGTCTCGTTTGCATAGCTTTTCTCACAGCTTCGTTCAGCGGGCTGCTCCAGTATCGGCCAGCGCGCGCTCTGTCGCCTAGCTCCCGCGAGACCTGTTGCAGCCATTCCATTGTGCTGATCCGGGCCGGTCGATACCTGTGGGTGACGCTCGGTGCAGCCCCGGGGAAGCGAATATTTCACCGCGGAGCGCGCAGGGAACGCAGGGGCCTGATTTCAAACAGTATTGATCCTGCCGTCGACGCAGATACGCTGTCACAGCTTGTAGCCCTGCTCGGGTGTCACTCGCGAGCGTCTGGTTGTTTGTTTACTCTGCGATCTTTGCGGCCTCTGGTGTGAGTTCATGGAATTTCTGGGCTAGCGCTTGATCTTGACGGTGAGTTTTTGCCGTCCCCATCTCAATGCCTTCTTGCGTGTGCGGAAGTATACGTCGAGACGGTGCGGCCCTTTGATCGCCGAACCCGTGTCTTCGACGACACCCTCACCATAGCCGGGGATGACTAACTTCGTGCCGTAGGGGTAATAGTGGATATCAGCGGCGATCGTCCCTTTCTTGGCCTTGGTACCGCTTGAGGTGATACCGACCTTTTTGCGCTTGCCTTTATTGGGTCCACTGGCGACATACTTGCGCCAGAAACGCACCTTTCCACGCTTCCAGTTGGTGCTGATCTTGTCCGATGAATACGCGGTGACTATCATCTCCCGTTTTTCGTAGGTCGCACAACCCGCAAGCATGAGTGCGGAGGCGGCAATCATTAGCATTAGCACCGTGCCTACGACTGATCGCTTGTGCACGACACGCGGTCCTGATCGTTTTGTTGTCTCGGAAATCACGGATCAAAGGCAACCTGACAGGCGGAGTGTAACGCAAATCATGCAGCCGCAGGGAGATGCCACCCCAGGAGCGCCGAATGAGTCAACCGACCACCCTCGACATTGAGTTTGTCCGCCGCCATTTCCCTGGCCTGAACGACTGGGCCTTCTTCGAAAACGCCGGCGGCACCTTCGTGCCGCAGTCCGTAATCGACCGTACCCGCGACTACATGGCTGATACCCAGGTGCAACCCGGTGGTGACTACGCGGCGTCGATACTCGCCGCCGAACGAATCGCCGCGAGCCAACGGCTCATGGCCGAAATAATCAACGCGGTACCGGAGGAGATCATCATCGGGCCGTCATCGACCATGAACGTCTACGTGCTCGCGCACGCCCTGCAGTCGTGGTTCAAGCCAGGTGATGAGCTTGTGGTCACCAACCTCGATCACGAGACCAACATCGGTGCCTGGCGCCGCCTTGCGCAGCTCGGTGTCGTTATTAAGGAGTGGCAGCTCGATCCCGACACGGCGGAGCTCGAGGTCGAACGGCTGCAGGCGTTGCTGACGGAGCGCACGAGACTGGTCTGTTTCACTTATTGCTCGAACATCACCGGCTCGATCCAGGATGTCCGGGCCATCACGCGTCTGGTGCACGATGCCGGGGCACTGGCCTGTGTCGATGCGGTCGCCTATGCCCCGCATCGGTTGCTCGATGTAAAGGCCCTGGATGTGGACTTCTGCATCTTCAGCACGTACAAGCTCTATGGTCCGCATCTGGCCATTCTCTATGGCAAGCGCGGACATCTACTCGAAGCGCGTGGTCAGAATCACTTCTTTATCGGCGAGCCCGATATCCCGCTCAAGCTCAATCCAGGCGGCGTGAACCATGAGTTGACAGCCGCACTCACCGGGATCGTGGAGTACTTCGACGCAATCCACCGCCACCAGTTTCCTGGCCGATCGGTCGGCCTGCATCAGCGCATGCGCGAGGTCTTTGGGCTCGTCGCCGATCATGAAGAAGCGCTGGCGGATCGCTTCATTGATTTCCTGAAAGCAAGGCCCAATGTCCGCCTCATCGGCCGCGTGACGGCGGACAAAACACGGCGCGCACCGACATTCTCGTTTGTCGTCGAAGGGCGTGATTCGAGCGAGTTTCCCGTGCGGCTGGCCAGGCACAGGGTGGCGATCCGCTCGGGACACTTCTACGCGGCGCGCTGTATCGAGGCGTTGGGCCTGGGGCCGCAAAACGGAGTCGTACGTGCGAGCATGGTGCACTACAACACGCCCGCTGAGGTCGACCGGCTCATCGAGCGCCTCGACGAGGCGCTGTGATAGGCTATCGTCTACGTCAACCCCGCAAAGCGGTGCGATCTCCGACCGCCGAGTCGATCCGCTCGCGCTCTATGACATAGACGATGGCACGCCGAGGATTTCTGCTGATCAATCTCGGGACACCCGAGGACCCGGGCGTGCCCGCGGTACGGCGCTACCTCGAAGAGTTCCTGTCTGACCCGCGGGTGATCGATATCAATCCATTGTTGAGACGCGCGTTACTGCACGGCGTGATTCTCCCGTTTCGCTCACCGCAGACCGCGGCCGCGTACAAGAAAATCTGGACAGAGCGCGGATCGCCGCTGCTCGTTCACGGCCGAGATCTCGCGCGCAAGCTCGCCGCCGTCCTCGGCGAGGACTGGCACGTGGAACTCGCGATGCGCTACCAGAGCCCGTCCATCGATGCGGCCCTGGGGCGTTTGCACGAACAGGGCGTGCAGCAGATCGTTGTGTTTCTGCTCTTCCCGCACTACTCATCGGCCGCCTGGGGCTCGGCAATCGAGAAGCTGACTGTCGAGGCCCGCAGACGTTGGCCGAATCCGGCGCTGACGGTGGTACCGCCCTACTACGATCACCCGGCATTCATCGACGCCGTCGCCGAGGTTGCGCGCCCGTTGCTTGCGGACTTCGAGCCTGACAGGGTCGTGCTCAGCTACCACGGGCTGCCCGAGCGACAGATCATCAAGGCTGACGCCTCGGGCGATCGGCATTGCCTTCGAAGTAGGGGCTGCTGCGCGACGCTCACTGTAGTCAACAAAGATTGCTACCGCGCGCAATGCTTTGCGACTTCACGCGCGCTCGCCGCGCGCCTGGGTCTGGCGCCGCACGTCTGCGAGACGGCCTTCCAATCGCGCATGGGGCGCATCCCCTGGATCCGGCCTTATACCGACGAGCGCGTGCGTGCGCTTGCGCAGAGCGGTGTGCGCCGCCTCGCCGTGCTGAGCCCTGCATTCACCGCCGACTGTCTCGAGACGCTCGAGGAAATCGCCATCTGTGCGCGCGAAGATTTCATCGCCCATGGCGGTGCAGAGCTGCGCCTGGTGCCATCGCTGAACAGCGCGGACGTGTGGGTACGCGCGATCAGCGCCATAGCCAAGGAGGCGGCGGATGAGCCCACACAACATGTGCAGACGGGGCCCTAGGGCAGGTCCAGCACCCCATCGCGTTCACGCCGCCGATATTGGGACAGCCCGCCGATACCCTTGACCGTACCTATGGACCGGACTATACGAGAGCGAGAACGTCGTTTCTAAGGAGGAACAGGCTCCATGCACAAAAGGATTAGCTTTTCGCTTTTGCTCGCCGCCGCGCTGGTTCTTTCCCTTACTATTACGACAGACGCCAAAGAGCCGGTGAGCTACGGCCGGATCGCCCACACAGGCACTATGGTGACGGATAAACCGATAGAGATCGCGCTCGATCTCAACGGGGTAAAGCTGGAGGCGATCACGTTCTCCGGCAACGAGGCCGTCGCCGTGGTGTGGAACACGACGCCACATAGCGTGGCGGCACATATCGGTATCGCGCTCTATGACGAAAACGACGAGCTGATCGCGGCGGAGTCCGACACCCAATCGATCGCGCGGGCTTTGGTCAAGATCAAATCCGGAAAGGCAGCCAACCTCAAGATCAAGTTCAAGAAATTTGTGTCAGACTTCAAAGACATTGCCCGCTATCGGCTCGTCTTTGTAACCAAATCGTGAGATCTCTGAGGGCGCGCAGCACCGGCGATAGGATAAGATAGGCTTACTGAACCCCGTCTTGCGCGGGGTGCTGTGTGTGCCAGCAAGTGGCCTGCTCGAAGGCATGGGCCACACGCAGCACGCCGGCCTCATCGAAGGGCTGGCCCACGATCTGTAGACCTACCGGCAGGCCGGCCGTACTGAAGCCGCACGGCACGGAGATGGCCGGCAGACTGATGAAGTCGAAAAGCAGTGTATTGCAGCTGCGCCGGGCCACATGGCCCGGTGGATCGGGCTCGATCGGCGTCGCCGGCACCGGTGAAGTCGGCAACACCATGGCATCGAAACCGGCCAATGCCTTGACGGTCTGCTCGGTGAGAATGCGTCGCAGGCGTTGCGCCTGCACGTACTGGACCCCCGTGTAGAAGCTGCCGAGCTCGAGCGAGGCGCGCAGCTCCTCGCTGAACGCCTCCGGTCGCTCGCGCCCAAACACCGTCCCCGCCAACGTTCGCAGCTCAGCATCCGAGAACTGTTTCATCGGCCCGGTTCCCTGCTGTCGCCGAGGCATCGCTTCTCAGTCCTTGGCTTGCGCCAACCGCATACTATCCGCCATCGTTGCCACAGTGTCGTCGGTCACCGCCGGCATGGGCTGCTCATTCACATGCAAGCAAAAAACGTCGGGGCGCGCGTAGTGGCCGGCAACATCGAAGTCATACTTGCCGCGCGCAATGTCGCCCATATCGAGCTCGGCGCTTAGTATGCACTCACTCTCATAGTTCGGGCCGGCGAGGATCTCCCCGAGCGGATTGACGATTACACTGCCGCCGCGCGAGAGCACCGTCTCCGGGTTATTGCCCTGGATCGCGGCATAGTCGTTCGGAAAATCGCGCCGGCGCGCAAACTGATTGCATGAAAGAACGAAGCAGCGCCCTTCCAGCGCCACGTGTCGCATAGTCGGGACCCAGGTTTCGCGCCCATCAGCGGTAGGCGCACAGTAAAGCTGAACACCCTTGGCGTACATCGCCATTCTCAGCATGGGCATGTAGTTCTCCCAGCAGATAACGGCGCCGAGCTTGCCCAGCGGGGTGTCGAACACAGGCAGGGTCGACCCGTCACCGAAGCCCCAGATCAGGCGCTCCATGGCGGTGGGCATCAACTTGCGGTGCTTGCCCATCAGGCTGCCGTCGGGCGCGAAAAAAAGCACCGTGCAGTAGAGCGTGCCGCCATCACGCTCGATGACACCGATAACCAGATGGATCTTGTTCTCCTGCGCGATCTTTCCCAGCGCGTCCGTGTCGGGTCCCGGCACATCCACGGCACTGTCGAAATAGCGGCGAAAGTCCTCGCGTCCCTCGGGCGTGCGCTGGCCGACACGTGCCCCGAAATCGAGCCCTTTCGGGTAGGCGGATACGAAGGCCTCCGGGAACAGCGCCAGTCGAGCATGATCGCGGGCCGCATCGGTGGCCAGGTCGCGCACCTTCGCGATGGTCTTCTCGCGGTCGAAGGCCACCGGCGCAGCCTGGACCACGGCAACACGTACATGAGTCATGAGTCTGTCCTCAGCCGTTGTCCTCTCTCACCTGTCGGATTCATCCTACCCAAAACCCCGGCATCTCTAGGCCGGCCGTATTTACCAGGGTATGGCCGATCCATCGACATCGAAGAAGGCCCCGCTTTCCCGGAGCGAGACCCGCTCCAGGACTTGGCGCAACAGTGACACGCTGTCTTCGACGGCAAGCGCCGCCGTCGGCCCGCCCATGTCGGTCCGTACCCAGCCGGGGTGCAACATGACCACCGAGATACCACGGCTTCGCAAGTCTATTGCAGCACTCTTGGCTACGGCATTCAATGCAACCTTAGACGAACGATAGACGTAACTGCCACCGGCGGTGTTGTCGCCGATGCTCCCCATCCGGCTCGTGATGCACGCAATGACCCTGCGTTTACTTGCCGCAACTGCATCGGCGAGCGCCTCCATCACTTTCATCGGCGCGATAACGTTTACCCGAAACGCCTGCAACCATCGGCCCTCGTCGGTATTTCCGAAATCCGCACTCCGCTGCCCGTAGATGCCGGCGTTATTGATCAACAGATCAATGGGGGAGCTCCCCACGGTCGCTGCTACCGCCTGCGCCTGCTGTGAATCGGTCACATCGAGCTGATGCACGCTTATCCGGTCAGATGCACCAGCAAGCGCGTTCAACTGTGCCGCGCCCTCGGGATCGCGGCAACAAGCAAGCACGCGCCAACCCGCCTGCGAGTACTGCCGTGTGAACTCGAGACCGAGGCCGCGATTAGCGCCGGTGATTAATACCGTGTCAGTCATTATTCCCATCCTGTATACGAGCGACTGCGCTATTATAGATTAATTCCGGCTCGCGACGGGTTCATCGTGATTTACCCCGTGCGCGCACCGCTTCTAAGAACCTCGAAAGACGCATCGCACCGGCGCGCGTCCGGGCGCGTGAAAAACCGGCACAGATCCGCTATGTTTCCAGTGACTGCATCAGCGCAATCCCGGCACAAAGCTTGCATGCCTATGCCGGAACACACCGCCGCGGCGCGCAAGCGCCGGGGCTTATCCTGGATGAACGAGTCCGTGAAAGGAATTCTATACAAGCTCTACGAGCGCAGGCTTCTGGCCGAGGTGGCCCGGCAGCCGTTGCCACAGCATCTGGGTCTGATCCAGGACGGTCACCGGCGCTACGCCCGCACCAAGCGCCTGACCGATCTCAAGCAAGGCTACAATCTCGGAGCCGCCAAGACCGAAGAAGTGCTGGCGTGGTGCGTCCAGCTCGGTATCCAAGAGATCACATTATGGTGGCTGTCCACCGAGAATCTCACCCGTGACCCCGATGATGTGGCCGCGGTCCTCAGCGTAATCGAGCAAAAACTGGATGAATGGATCAAGGCAGGCGTTGCGCAGCGGCTGGGGATACAGATTCGCCCCATCGGCAAGCTCGAGCTGCTGCCGGCTCAAGCGGTTAAAGCACTGCGGCGTGCCGAATCGGCCACCCGTAGATTCGATCGCATCGTGCTAAACGTGGGCGTGGGTTACGGTGGGCGCCAGGAGATCGTCGATGCGGTCAAGGGTTACCTGCAAGACAGCTTTGCACACGGCCGATCCCCGCAGGACGTGCTCAACAGCTTTTCGCCGGACGTCGTCGACCAGTACCTCTATACCAATGGTCCTGACCCGGACCTGATCATTCGCACCTCTGGCGAGCTGCGCCTGTCTGGATTCATGCTATGGCAAAGCGCCTTCAGTGAGTACTACTTCTGCGATGTCTACTGGCCGGACTTTCGCAAGATCGACTTCCTGCGCGCCATCCGCAGTTATCAGCAGCGGAAAAGACGTTTCGGAAAATAAGCGTGTGCGCCAAGAGCTCATTGCAGTGCCTGTTCGGCTTCGAGCAGTAGCTGCACAATGTTTGGAGCATCAGCGTGCCCCGAGCGCTTTGCGCGGCCGCCGCTCGGCAGAGGCAAACGGGTCAGCTCGCTGTCTGCGTATCACCTCGAAGTCAAACAGCGTGCGATCGACCAGTTGTGACGGCGCTACGTTCTGGACGGCATTAAAGATCGTTTCCAGGCGGCCTGGATGCTGTGCGTCCCAGGCGCGCAGCATACTCTTGATTGCCTTGCGCTGGAGGTGGTCTTGCGAGCCGCACAGATCACAGGGGATAAGCGGAAACGCGTGCGCGCTGGCGTATCTTTCGATATCTTTCTCGCGGCAATAGGCCAACGGGCGAATGACGATGTGCCGGCCGTCGTCGCTGCGAAGCTTGGGCGGCATCGCCTTGATCTTGCCACCATAAAACATGTTCAGGAAAAGTGTCTCGATAATGTCGTCACGATGATGGCCGAGGGCGATCTTACTCATACCGTGCTCCTTGGCGTAGCGGTACAAGATTCCACGGCGCAACCGCGAGCATAGCCCGCACATGGTTTTGCCTTCTGGGATGACACGCTTCACTGTCGTATAGGTGTCTTCCTTAATGATGTCGAACGAGACGCCCTGCTCCGCGAGATAGGTCGGCAACACGTGCTCCGGAAAACCCGGTTGCCCTTGATCGAGGTTTACTGCTATCAGCTCGAAATCGATCGGCGCGCTGCTTTGCAGGCCCCGCAGGATGTCCAGCATGGTGTAGGAATCCTTGCCGCCGGAGAGGCACACCATGACGCGATCACCGGCCTCGATCATGTTAAAATCGGCGATCGCGCGGCCCGCCTCGCGCCGCAGGCGCTTTTGGAGCTTGTTAAAGTTGATTCGCGTTTTCTTTGCTCGTGATGTCATGGCACTCGAAACGCATGGGCCTGAATGCTAGCCATTGTATAGAACAAAACCCCGCTTTCGAATGCGAAAATGCCAATATTATCCGAAAAATCCAGGGCCGTGGCTCGATTTGGGCCCGACAAGGTCGACCGCGGCGGCGCACACGATTGACACCGACACCGTTGTACGGTACCAGTGTCAAAGGGCATGGGTTAGATACCCAGAGTCTGAGAGTGGTTATTATGCAAAAGCCCTTCATCGCCACCATTTCATCCCTCGCGCTGCTCACGCTGCTTTTGGCGCCTGCACATTCCGCCGTCTACATCTGGAAGGATGTGAAGGGCGTCACGAATTTCACCGATGACCGCACCAAGATTCCCGATGGTGTGCGGTTCGAAGTGCGGACCTACGGTGCGCCTGCACTGGCGGCCGAGCCGTCCGCGCAGGGTGCAGTGACGCAAGGGGAGTTCGCGCGACAGCTTGCCGCCGAGCTGGGCCTCGGTTCGAACCTGGCGGAAGAGCAGGCTGCGGACACCCTGTCCCGTGTTCGCATCGGACCGCGGCTCGGGGAATGGGAGCTGGACGCGCCGCTGACGCGCGCGCTGCTGAGCCGACTACGAAAGCTCACCGTTGGCGCCGCGCAGGCCGGCACCATCTCGCTTGCGCCTGAGGAGGCATTGTTCGCCTTTGATAGCGCCAGGTCTCTGGTCGGTGTTTCCATTCGCCAGGCCACCGGACCGCGCGCCTCCGCACCGGCGCAACCGGGTGCCGTGCCCGCCCCGGTCACTGTTTATGTGGTCCCGCCGCCACCTGTCGTGTACGAGCGCACCATCCTCGTCGGTGGCGGAATCGTCAACGACCCCTTTCTGCTCCCGCGTGTATTGCCGCCAGCAGTCCTACCGGAACCGCAGGTCATCCACATCAACAACCGTATCATCAATGACAACCGCGTGATCAACAAGCGCGTGGTCCTCGTCCGGCCGAGGCAACGGAAGCTTAACAGGCCGCGGGTGGTGCAGCCGGTCCCGGACCGACCTCATGCGCGCAGGGTAGCGCTCGCCACGGTCCCATCGCGGCGTGTGATCCGGCCAGCGACGGTCTCCGTGAGGGTCGGCGGTTCTGCGCGCACGCGTGTGGTCAGTGGTAGGCGCATCGTTTCCACCAGGCCACGTGCACGCGCCGCCGCGATCAGCGGCCGATTAGTCACTGGCAGCGCATCGATCTCACGGGCGGTGCGCTAGCATCGCCCGCTAAACGGCATCGCGCTGTTGCGCAGCAATACGCAGTATTGCACCGAGGCTGCGTTCTACGTCCTCCTCCGTGGTAGCCCATGACGACACGCTGATGCGCATGGCCGCGCGGCCCTGCCACACGGTATCGCCACACCAGCACGTGCCATCGGCCTGGATCGCGGCGGCGACCTTGTGTGTCGTAGCATCATCGCCGAACGACAGCAATACCTGATTGAGCCCAACGTGGTTCAACACGTGGTATCCGCCCGCCTGCAGACCCTCGGCGAAGCGCGCAGCATAGCCACAGCAGCGCTCGACCAGATCCGCCAGCCCGATGCGCCCGAGCGCAAGCAGGGCCGCCCACACCTCCACCCCGCGCATGCGCCGCGATGCTTCCGGCGTAAACTGAAACGGCTCGCGTTTGTCGCCTTGCGGAAAATAAGCCGCGCCCACGGACATGGCCGCCCTGAGCGTATCGCTGTCACGCACGAAAGCAAGGCCGCTATCATAAGGTACGTTCAACCACTTGTGCGCATCCGTTGCCCACGAGTCCGCGTCCGCGACGCCCGCCGCCAGGTAGGCGCGCGCCGGTGCCGCCGCCGCCCACAGCCCGAAGGCACCATCGACGTGAACCCATGCGTCATGCGCATGCACGAAGGCACAGATCTCCTGCACCGGATCGAACGCGCCGGTGTTTACATTTCCGGCCTGCACGCACACGATGGTCGGACCCGATACAGCGGGCAGCGCCTCGACCCGCATCCTGCCCTGTCCGTCCACCGGAACTGTCACGACCCGCTCACGCCCGAGCCCCAATAAGCCCAGGGCTTTGTATATACTCGCGTGTGCCTCGGCTCCCACCACTACCGTAATCGGCGGTGCGCCAAACAGGCCCTGCGCTTCAACGTCCCACCCCGCTCGTTCCAAGACCCCATGGCGCGCGGCCGCCAAGGCCGTAAAATTGGCCATGGTAGCGCCGGTAACAAAAGCACCCGCACACTCCGGCGGCAATACGAGTACGTCGAGCACCCAGCGAAGCGCGATCTCCTCTATCGCAGCCGCCACGGGCGAGCTCGTTACGCAAAACGCATTCTGGTCCCACGCCCCGGCAAGCCAATTGGCGGCCAGCGCGGCCGGTAAGGCGCCGCCGGTAACAAAGCCGAAGTAGCGGCCCCCGGCGGAGGCGACGGTCGCGGGCGATCCGGTTCCGTCAAGCAACGCGAGAACAGCCTCCGCGTCCGTAGGTTGATCGGGTAAGGGTTGGTCCAGCCTGGCGAGGCTCGCGATCGCCGCGTCCGTCGGTGCCACGCTGCGTCGATCCAGCCCTTGCAGATAGTGAACGGCCCTTTGTGCCGTCATGTCCAGCAAATCTACCATCGTGACACCTTTCACCTTGCGTTGAGCCCGATAGTCGCATCAGGGCAGTTTTCTACCCGCGATTTGGAATCATGCAGACCCGCGAAGCGTGGCCGCGCACAGCAGTTCTGTCTTATGGACCGGCGAGCAACCTGGAAGCCAGCTACCGGCCATACGGGGTCTCCTCGTTGCGGGCTATCTGGTCTCCGAGTACGTCTCGAGAAGCTCGGATAGCACTCGCCGGTCACGCGGAAATCGCCAGGGATTCGTGATCTTGCGCCCGTCATAGTTCAGCATCGTAATCGGATCGAGCACGAGCACCTCGGAAATCTCGAGCCCGTCGGCCGGACGCAGCTTCGAGTAATCACCGATCGGCGTCTTCGGCATGCAGAGAAACAAGTAGACACTGTTTTCCTCGAACGTGGTCAACAGCCGTCCGACCGCCACTTCGACACCGGTTTCCTCACGGGTCTCGCGCACAGCCGTTTCCCGCGCACGTTCTCCGCGCTTGCGTGATCCGATCGGCACGTGGATTGCCCCGGAAAACCTACCGATACCCACAATGACGCCGTCAGGCGTCGGGATGAAACAGCCGGCCGCCTTGACGGCCCTTTGCGCCGCTGCATCCTGAACGTAGCCAGCCGCAGAGCTAAACATAAGCCAGGCGGTCAATAGTAATACTGTCAGCCCTCTCATGGACAATCCTCGCCGCCGACATGGTAGCCAGACCGGCCGCAGCGCAATAGCGCCCACGGGATTTTCTATCTGGGCTCGCGCATGATGGCGTGCTATAAGGCGGCAGACCAATCAGGTTGATTGCCGATACCGCCACTAGAACCAACACGGATTACCGTCATGATAATAGAACTTTTCGAACGCACAAAGCTGACAGCATCCTGTCCGCTAACCGCCGCCATTACCCTCGCGCTGACACTCACGGTGGCCGCCAGCGCTGTGCCGGGCAAGGCCGGCGCCGACAGCGATCCAATGCCGGCGCAGGATTCTGCGCTGCGGGCCGTGTTGTGGATGCGCACCGCCGCCGAGTACGAGGCATTGTGCCGGCAGGTCTATCGCGCGGCCTGGCTGCATGTGCGATCAGAGACCATGAAGCGCATAGCACGCCCTAAGCCACTGGCGGTGATATTGGACCTCGATGAGACCGTGCTCGACAACACGGCCTATAGTGCCTACCTCATCCAATCAGGACTGAAGCACTCGAAGAGGCGCTGGCAGGACTGGAACCGAAGGAACACCGACAAGATCGGCCTGGTACCCGGCGCAAAAGCATTCATCGATAGGATGAAAGACGCGAACGTCCACGTCGCGTTCGTGAGCAATCGTTCAGAGGAAATCAGGGACGTGACGGTCCGCATACTTGTCAATCTCGGCTTAGGCGAAAAAGACGAGTTGCTCGATCGGGACACGCTGAGACTGCTGCTCAGGACCGATAGCGGGAGCAAGCAGGCACGGCGGCGCGAAGTGATGGAGAAATACGATGTCGTGGCCTTGCTCGGCGATAACCTCGGCGATTTCTCCGACGATTTCAGATCCCCGGCCGTGAACAGCATACAAGGGCGACGGGGTAAAGTCCGCGAATACAATGATAACTGGGGAACGAAGTGGTTCGTCCTGCCGAATCCGATCTACGGCTACTGGACAAAGTTCATCGACTGGAACCGGCCCGGGCGCTACTTCGACGCCCCGCGTCGGTAAGCTTCCAAGGAACTCGTCATAGGACCCCTGGTGCTGAAGCCTGATCGCGGCTTACAATCCCCCTGATTCCTGTGAGCGACAGCGCCTGCCTTTGCTGTCGATACCTTGCTACTCGCTACTTGCAACTTGCTACTGATTTAATGCGCCCGTAGCTCAGCTGGATAGAGTACCTGGCTTCGAACCAGGTGGTCGGGGGTTCGAGTCCCTCCGGGCGCGCCAGTAATTCAATAGCTTACAACTTCTTTAATCGCTACCGCGTCGGCCGTGTGCCAGATTTGTGCCACCGACCGCACGCGGCCGCGACAAGCGCTCCGCATATTCGGCGAGATGATCGGCACCGAGGTGTGCATAGCGTCGCACCATCTCCACCGATTCCCAACCACCGAGTTCCTGAAGGACGTGTAACGGCGTTCCTGCCTGGATGTGCCACGAGGCCCACGTATGGCGTAGGTCGTGCCAACGAAAGTTAGTAATGCCTGCGCGTTTGAGCACTTGTTTCCAGGCTTTTGTGTTCACTTCCTTTATCGGCCTTCCGTGATAGGTAAACACGAAGCGCGGATGTTTTCCCAGCTGTCGTCGCAAGACCACCATCGCCTCGGCGTTCAAGGGTACACCGATCGCCTTGCGCGCTTTGGCTTGGTCTGGATGGACCCAGGCGATGCGTCGCCCGAGATCCACCTGTGACCACTCAAGCCCCGTGACATTGGCCTTCCTTAGGCCTGTTGCCAAGGTAAAGCGCGCCACCTCTGCCAAGTGCGCCGGTAGCTCAGCGAGAAGCCTCTCGGCTTCCTCGGGCGTGAGCCAGCGGATGCGCCGTTTTGGCTCTGGCAGCATCCGTATCGCTGGTGCCCGATCGAGCCAGTCCCATTCATTGGCCGCTTTTCGCAGAACCGCGCGCACCACCTCCATGGTGCGATTGACCGTGGCCCGTGAGACCCCTTGCGCGAGTCTCGCCTCGATCAAACGGTCAGTCACCGTCCGGTTAATGGCGGTTAATTGCATGCCGCGCAGGTGGCGGTCCAGCCACCGTAAATGCATCTTGTCCGTGCCGAGTGTTGCTTTTTGCATCTTTTCCTTAAGCCAACGTGCCGCCGCCTGATCCCACGTCCGTTTGGGCTTCCTGCCTAGTTTCTGGACTTTCCAGTATTCCGCTTTAAGCCGGTCGTGGTATTCCTGGGCTTGCCGTCTCTCGGCAGTCCCAGTAGAGCGGCGTATTCGGGATCCGGTGGGGGTTGTAAAGCGGACCCACCAGATTTGGTTTCGTCGATAGAGTGACATACTGTTACCTCCTCGCCACTCTGCGACGCTTGCCGCGGGGAAGCGTAGCCTGAACGCAGATACGCGACAAGGTCAGGTTTATAAAAACACCAGCGCTTGCCCGCTTTCACACCGGGAATCTCGCCGGCCTTGACCTTACGGCGTAAGGCCTCCTTTGACATCTTGAGAAAGGCCGCCGCCTCATCCAGATCAAGCGTAACGTCATCGCTCATGGTCAACTACAGGTCTCAATGAATTAATCCCGAAGCAATGTTCTTGCAGACCAAAGCTACAAGAACATTGTTCGGCCAACCTAAAGACTGGAGTTTACCCTGAGGGCGGGAAGACCCACGAAAAAGCGGATGTAACCTAGGTTATGTACGTTTTTTTAGTATTCCGTTTTCCTGCAGGACGCGTCGAACGGTGTGCGGCTTTCGGTCCACTTCCTTTCCGATGAGGCGTGAGAGTTCGTGATCGTCTCGTCCATCGGCGCGGAGCGCTTCTGCCCTTTCAACGATCTTGGCGTGTAATGCATTCGCTTTTTTCTTCCGAGCCTCCACCCCCCTCTCGGCGCCGGTTTTGCGCGATTGTGTGACCTTGTAGCCCTGCTCTAGCAGGGCGCGCAGCGATGGGTAGATGTGATCGAATGCCCACGCGGCCCGAATGGCCCCCTCCGGGCGGGAGGCGGCACACTCGTGGAGTATGAGGACGGCCAGGAGTTGGGCGAAGGCGATCGGCACACGCTCGTGCAGGGCGCGTATCAGGTGCTTCAAGCGTGGGTATTTCTGGTGAAGAAGCCGCATCAAGAGCGCGGCCCGATCCACAGTGCGAATGGGTTGCTCGGTTATCAGCTCGCCCCCGGTCTTTGTTCAAAATGGCTCTGCACAAAAATCCTGTTCCACAGGCTCATGTGCTGAGCCAGCACCT
>FXBF010000018.1_pt1 | contig 39015 bp, 33 predicted proteins | sample 5335321 | NCBI WGS metagenome assembly FXBF01 (sample SAMEA103928391, study PRJEB20085) | sediment metagenome | isolation source: sediment
GTGCTCGGCCGTCACCCAGCCCCTCCCTACCGCCACACGACGAGTGAAACAACGCTCGACATCGAGCCTGGCGACGCCGGCCGCCGCGCCGATGATGTCGACGATGGCATCGGATGCCCCGACTTCGTGAAAGTGAACCTGCTCCGGGGGGATTCCGTGGATCGTTCCTTCCACATCGGCCAGACGCTGAAACGCGGCTGATGCGAGATCCCGCGCCGCCGGGTCGAGCGGCGCCGCCGACCGCACGATCTCCAGCACGTCCTCGAGGCGCCGCGTCGGCTCATTCTCCGGCCGCTCAACGTTGACCAGCCGGGCGCTCAGCCCTCCCCTGCTCACGGAACTGATGTTGACGCTGACCGCCAGCGGCAGGCTGTGAACGAGATCATCGAGCCACTCTTCGGGCAGTCCCAGATCGATGAGGGCGCCGAGGATCATGTTCCCACTAATCCCCGAGAAGGGATCGAAGATCAGGACGCGTGACCGTTCCTCCATCTACACTCCGGGTCGACCGAGCGGGAAGAAGATGATGGTAAGGGTTCCGCGAAGCGCGATCGCTTTCTTCTCGCCACCAGCGATAGGCGGGTTCGCGAAGGCCGACTCGCTGGCCCACAAGGGCAGCGAGATCATCACCGCCACTTTGCGAAACCCACCTGTGAGTGCGAGGCCGCCGTCGGCCCAGAGCTCGGAAACCTTCAGGCTGCGGGCGCGGAACTCACCGAGTGGTCGGTCCTCGCCTGCAGGCAGCTCACGCCAGTCGAAGAGGAACGAGGCGTCTTCATTCAGATCGTCCGGGCCCAGGCGGTCCGGGATGCCGGGCATCCAGGCGGTCTCGAAGAACCCGTCCAACCGCCCCCAGAACCCTGCTTCTGATTCGACCTTGCGCCCCAGCACGCCCAGCGCCCCAAGGTAGCCGTCCGCCAGCGGCTGGGTCGCCTGGTAGGCCCGGAGGTTCGGACCGCCCGGTACGATATAACGGATATCGGCGAACAACGCACCTTTGACGTCCAGGTAAGGGTTGAGCCAGCGCTGGATTGGATCCGCACTGTAGAGCAGAAAGCGGCGCTGCAGGGGAGAGCCACCGGAGACCCAGCCGCCGGCTAACCTCACGCTCCAGTCGGTCTCTTGCAGCTTGCCCCACACCTGGGCGGCCAGCTCCGCCCGCAGGTAGTTGTACCTCCCACTCACGGCCTTGAGGCCCAGGCCCAGGCTTCCGCTGAGGCGCGGCGCGCCCCACTCTCCCCTGCCCCAGACGCCTTCCGCGACCACCGCGTTGTCCTGTCCCTGACTCCAGGGATACGGAGTGAGCACGGGCTCGCAGGGAAACGATGGTGCCGTCGCCGAGCAGCGGAACAGTGGCACCGCCTCGATGTAGCGGTCATCGAAGAGCCGGACGGTGGAAACACCGAGGGACACACGCTGCTCCAGCTGGCCGGTGGTGTCTCTGATGACGGGGAAGAACGCCGCGAAACCGCTTCGCCCGTTCAGCGAGCGAAAGGCGACCGCGCCGGCGTTGATCTCCGCCACCACCTCGATCGCCGCCGGTGTGCCGGCGTCCGGATCGGTGCCGAAGCCGAGACCGAACCAGAGGGTCGACGGCCCCAGACGGAAGCGACCGGCCGCCCCGAGGACGCAGCAGCCGTTGTCACCGCCATCGACGTCGTTGGTCCAGACGAGAGGTATCAGTTCGACGCCGTTCTTCTCGCTGGCCGTCCACCAGTAGGGAACCGCTGGAAGCGCGGCCTTCGCGGTCACCCCCCACTGGCCGGTAAGCGTGCCCGGCAGACCGAGGTAGAGGCCCAGCACGCTGTAGACCGCGAAGCGGGACGGCTTCATGCGCTCAATCCAGATACTTGAGCCAGGCGCCGGTGTTTAAGCAGACGACGCGTTCGTTCGGCCCGATGTGACCTCCCTCTCGCAGACGATGCAGCGCGGACAGGGTTGCCCCGCCTTCGGGACAGGCCCCGACACCGTGGCGCCGCAGCTCGCCCGCCGCACGCAGTAGCTGGGAATCGCTCACCGCGACCGCCGCCCCGCCGCTCTCGCGCACCGCACGAAGAATCAGGAAATCGCCCAACGCTGTGGGGACGCGCAGGCCCGAGGCGACGGTCTCCGGCGCCTTCCAGGGTTCCGCGGATTCCGCCCCGTCCGCCCAGGCGCGGACGATGGGCGCGCAGCCCGCGGACTGCACGACGTACATGCGTGGTCGGCTTCCGGGCTCGATCCAGCCCAGCGCCTCGAGCTCGGCGAACGCCTTCCACATGCCAATGATCCCGGTGCCGCCGCCAGTAGGGTAGATGATGGCATCGGGCATCTCCCACCCTAACTGCTCACAGATCTCGTAACCCATCGTCTTCTTTCCTTCTATGCGATAGGGCTCGCGGAGCGTGGAGACATCGAAGTACCCGGTCTCACGAGAGAAGGCACGAGCTCGTACGGCGCAGTCGGTGATCACCCCATCCATGAGCACGACTTCGGCGCCCAGGGTCCGGCATTCGGCCACGATGGTTGGGGGCGTGTCCTTGGGCATGTACACGCGGACGGGCACGCCTGCCCGGGCCCCGTACGCTGACAGCGCACTGGCGGCGTTGCCGGCAGACGGGGCGACGAACCCCTGCGCACCACCGGCGACTGCCCGCGTTACCGCGGCCGACATACCCCTGGCTTTGAACGATGCCGTCGGGTTGAGTCCCTCTTCCTTCACCAGAAGTTCCTTGACGCCCGCTTTCCCCGCCAGCGCCGGGACACTGAGCAGCGGTGTCCCGCCCTCTCCCAGGGTGATGGGTGCCTCCCCCTCGGCCAGCGGCATGACTTCGCTATAGCGCCACATGGTCCAGGGTCGAGCCGCGAGGTCTGCCGGCTTGAAGTGCTGGGCGATCCGCTCCAGCGGATAAACCGCGAGCAGAGGTGCACCGCAGCTCTCGCAGACGCCGGGCGTCCCCTCCGGGCTCAGCCGGGTCTCACAACGCGAGCATACGAGCGTGAATTCGAGCTCCATCTACTCTCCCGTAAGCTCCCGCAGTCGCGCGCATGCCTGTTCCACCACGCGCAGCGCCGTCGCCTTCCCCTGAACCTCGAATATGTCTACCAGCTCTGGACCCTGCGTCGCGCCGCTAAGGGCCGCACGCACCGGCAGGAAGAGGCTGCGTCCGTCGACTCCAGCTTCCCTGCCCCCTACGCGAACCGCCGCGACCGCCGTCTCACCATCCCAATCGTCCACTCCCTTGAGTGCCCTGAGTACCGCCTCGAGGGTGCGAAGAACCCCGGGGCCGCTGAGAATCGCGAGGGCCTCGGGGTCCCACTCCATGGGGTCGGGCGGACAGAACTGAGTCAGGAAACGGGCCGCGCCGGCGAAAGTCGTGATCCGCTCCCGGATCGCGGCGGCGATACGCAAACGATCTCCGTTCCTGTCCGGATAGGCCTCCGGCCCCAGCTGCTCGACCAGGCGTTCCGCCAGGTCTTGCGGGTCCATCCTGCGGATGTACTCGCCGGAAAGCCACTCGAGTTTTCGAGGATCGATTCTAACGTCGCTGGCGCCGATCCGATCGAGATCGATCTCCTCGATCAGCCTCTCCGGCGGCAGTACCTCCTCCCCGCTGGGGCTCGACCAGGAGAGCAGCGACAGGTAGTTGATCAGCGCATCGGGGTGGTAGCCCTCGTCCAGATACTCCCGCAGGCTGCGCGCGCCGTGACGTTTCGAGAGCGGCGACCCGTCGGGGCCCAACACGTGGGGAACGTGGATGAAGACGGGAGGCTCCGCGCCCAATGCCCGGTAGAGCATCACCTGACGCGGGGTGTTGGCGAGGTGCCCTACTCCGCGTATGACGTGGGTGATCCTCATCATGCTGTCGTCGACCACAACGCCGAAGTTGTACGTCGGCAGCCCGCCCGACTTCACGATGATGAAATCACCGAACTCTTCCGCATCGAAGGTGATGTCACCGCGAACCACGTCGTGAACGACAATTCCCCCGGGCGGCACGGCGAAGCGGATGGAAGGGACGATGCCTTGCTCGCGAAAACGTTGCTCGTCCTCAGGGCTCAGGTCCCGGCAGGCGCCGCCGTAGACCGGTCTCGCTCCGGCGGCGCGTGCCGCCTCCTTCTTGGCCTCGAGCTCTTCGGGTGTGCAGTAGCACCTGTAGGCGGCACCCGCGTCCAGCAATTTCCGGGCGTAGTCTTCGTAGATGGCTGACCGCTCGCTCTGGCGGTAGGGCCCCCGCTCGCCGTTCGAGTCGGGCCCCTCGTCCCAGTGCACACCCAGACGATCAAGGGACGACATTATCTCGGCCTCTGCCTGCGGCAGATTCCGGTCGACGTCGGTATCCTCGATCCGCAGGATGAAGCGGCCACCGCAGTGCCTGGCGTAAAGCCAGTTCAGCACGGCGATGCGTGCGTTGCCGAGATGCAGCTGGCCGGTTGGACTGGGCGCGAAACGAGTCCTGACGATCGTCACGGTTGCCAAATTGATTGAGATGGCCGGGTTGAACGCGGCGAAAGATAGGCGCCGCCGGAGTTGCGAACAAGAACGGCCCTAGCCGTCAGAGCCGTTCCCGTCGCTGAGCCGGCGCGCGATCTCCGAGGCAAGGCCAGGCCCTATGCCGGGGACGCGCGCGATCTCCTCCGGCGTTGCCTCCTTGATCGCCTTCAAGCTCCCGAAGTTGCGCAGCAATGCTTTCTGCCGCGCCGGCCCGATGCCCTGGATGTCGAGCAGGCCGGAGTGGAGGGTACGCCGGCTGCGGCGCAAACGGTGGTACCAAATCCCGAAGCGGTGAGCCTCGTCACGCACCTGCTGCAGCAACCGCAGCCCCGGCTCGCGCCGGGACAGGCGAAGCGGCTCGCTCCTGTCCAGGGTGAAGATGAGCTCCTCACGCTTGGCCAGCGATACGATCGGAAGGTCGGGGACGCCGGCTCGCTCGAGGGCCTGTGCGGCGGCCGAGAGCTGTCCCTTACCGCCGTCCACCAGCACCAGATCGGGCAACCGCTGATCTTCCTCCAGGCGGCGCTTGAAGTAGCGCTCCACGATCTCCTGCATCGCCGCGTAGTCGTCGATGCCCTCGACGGATTCGATCTTGAACCGCCGGTACTCACTTTTCAGAGGGCAGCCGTTGTCGAACCAGACGGCGGCGCCGACGGGATCCGACCCCTGGATGTTGGAGATATCGAAGCCGATCACCGCTCGCGGAATGCGCTCCAGGTTCAGCTCGGCGCGGAGAGAGTAGAGCGACGGCGGCGCCCGCTTCTTCACCTGCCCTTCCAGCAATCGCCTCTCCTCCAGCAGGTGTCGCGCGTTCTCTTCGGCTCGCAGCACCAGCTCGCGCCTGCTGCCCCGCTGCGGCACCCGAACCCTGAACGCCCGGCCGGTACGCTGGCCGAGGTGTGCCTCAACGGCGTCCCTGTCGCCGAAATCGATGGGTACCAGGATCTCCTTCGCCACTTCCTGCTGCGGCAGGTAGTAACGCGCGATGAAGAGCGAGAGAACGGTTTCCTCATCTTCCCCCTGCACATTCCCCAGGAACTGGGCTTCGCGGCCCAGCAGCTTCCCCTCCCTGATCTTCAGGATGACTCCGCATGCATCGTCGCCGTCTCGGGCTAGCGCGATCGCGTCGACATCTCCGCCTCTCGGATCGATGGCGAGCTGGCGTCGCTCCAGCTCCTCGAGCCCTATCAGAACGTCGCGGTACTCTGCGGCCCGCTCGAACTCCAGCGTCCCGGCCGCCTCCGCCATCCGTTCAGCGAGCCTACCGGCCAGCTTGCCCGTGTGGCCCTGGAGGACGAGGAGGACCTCGTCGATCATCTCCCGGTAGTCGCTGTCGCTCTGGTAGCCAACGCACGGCGCCTTGCAGCGCCCGATGTAATAGTCGAGACACGGTCGCGGCGGTGCCTGACGCGGCAGGTCGTAGTGACAGGAGCGGATCGTGTAGAGCTTCTTGATCGCACGCAGGGCGCGGCGCATATGCCCGACGTCGGTATACGGTCCAAAGTAGCGGGAGCCGTCCTTCAGCAGCCGTCGCGTGACGAACACCCGCGGCAGCGGCTCTCCTACCGTCACTTTGATGTAGGGGTAGGACTTGTCATCCCGGAGCTGGATGTTGTAGCGGGGGCAGTACTCCTTGATCAGGTTCGACTCGAGGATCAGTGCCTCCGACTCCGAGTCCGCCACGATCGTCTCGAAGTCGGCGATGCTCCGCGTCATGCCGGGCGCTTTGTGCTGCGACGCATCGTCCCGGAAGTACGAGCGCACCCTGTCCCGCAGCGACTTCGCCTTTCCAACGTAGATCGGCTTCCCCTGCTCGTTCTTCAGGATATAGACGCCGGTCGCAGCCGGGAGAGCCGCCAGCTTCTGTTCGATGGATGCTTCCGTAAGCATGGATCAGGACGCGCGCTGTCTCCAGACCTTCAGGCCGCCGGGCGGATCGGCACCGAGAATCTTGGTAGTTGCCAGGTATATTACCCCGAACGTGGTGAGCGTTCCCGACAGGACCCACAAACGCGCCAGCGCGCCGCTGGCAAAGCTGCTGGCCGGCGCGAGCAGCAGCTCGACGAGCAGGCCGGCGATCGCGGCTGTCATGGCGGCCGCGAGCAGCTTCAGCAGGTAAACGAGGTCCTCACGGCCGAAAAGCCTGCCGAGCTGCCCGTCCAGCCCGTTCCACAGCATCAATAGGTAGGACCAGGACCCGACGGCCGCGCCAAGGGCAAGCCCCGGGGCGTACAGCCACCACATCAGGATCGCTCCCAGAGCTGCCCCGATCACCAGGGCCGTAACGGCGTAGCGCACCGGTGTGCGGGTATCGAGCATCGCGTGGTAGGCGGATGCGAAGAGCTTGATCGAGGAAGCGGCCGGCAGGCCGATGGAGTACGCGGCCAGCGTTGCGTACACCCAGAGCGTGCTCATCGCGCCGAAGTCGCCCCGCTGGAACAACAGCGCGACGATCCAGTCACCAAACAGTATGAAGGCCAGCGCTGATGGGATGATGGCGAAGGCGATGCCGCGGGCCCCTTGGTTCACGCGCCGCGCCAGCGCCTCGTGTTCCTGGAACGCGGCCTCCCGGGACAGCTCCGGCAACGAAGCCACCGCCACGGAGGTCCCGAAGAGGCCGATGGGCAGGTAATACAGCCTCTGGGCAAAGTAGAGCGTCGCCACGGCACCGTGCGCCAGGAAGCTGGCGAGGAACACGTCCAGGAAGCCCGAGAGCTGCGCCACGCCGGCCCCCACCACCACCGGCCCGAAATTCCGCATGACCAGGCGTACCGGCTCCCAATCGATGTCGAGACTCAGCCTGATGGGCCCGGCGAGCCTGCGAGCCGCCGGCAATTGGATGAGGAACTGCAGCACGCCGCCGATCAGGGTCGACCAGGCGAGAGCGATGACCAGCGGCTCCCAGCCCACTCGCCAGGCAACGAGCAAGCCCGCGATCTGGGTCAGGTTCCAGACGGTCGGCGCCGCGAAGGACAAGAAGAAACGCCGGTGGCTGTTGAGGACGCCCAGGCACCACCCCGCCAGAATCATGAACCCCGCCATCGGGAAGAGGATGCGGACGAGGCGGGTGGTCAGCTCCACGGACTCTGACGACCAACCCGGCACGATGATCCAGGTCAGCCACGGCGCCAGGAGAATCCCGAGTCCGCTGAGCACTGCGGCGAGCACGAGCAGGAGGCCGAGAACGGTTCCGGCCAGCCTGCGCGAATCGGATCGTGCCTCCCTCCCCAGCATCCCGCTGTAGACGGGGATGAAAGAGGCCGAGAGCGTCCCTTCGCCCAGCAGGTTGCGCAGGATGTTGGGGATCCTGAGCGCGGCGGTATAGGCGTCGGCGGCGATACCGGTCCCGAAGAACGCGGCTATCGCCACGTCGCGACCCAAGCCGGCCAGGCGACTCAAAAAAATCCCCGCTCCCACGGCGAAAGCGGGGCGGGGCCCTCGGTTCACCCGATTCTCGCTCTCAGTCTTCACCTGGCGGAAGAGCTTCCTGCTCCTTCGGCTTCTCCAGCAGCTGCCTAATGAACCGGCTTTCTTCCTGAAGCGACTGGACGCTCTCGGAGAGGTAGCGCACCTCGCCCTCCAGTTGCTTCAAGCGAGCCTCCCCCTCGTCAGCCGTCTGACCCGCACCCAACCGGCGAGCCAACGCCCGTCCCACCTCCGAATCCAGAACAATCGCGGTGAGCGGGATCATCATCAACAGCAGGACTACGACGCCAAGAACCCAGACCATACAGCGACCACCTCGATTAGCGACATCAGCCAACCGAAACGTAGGCCGGCGCACGCCGTTGGGCAAGTAACCTATTCCAGAGGAGTTACCGCTCTGGCGTAGATCTGCTCGAGCAGCGAAGGGCCGTAGCGGATCAGATACGGACACGGGTTGAGCACGCGCTCTTGCGGGCGGCCGCCCGGATACAGATTCACAGCCGCTTTCTGGAGCTGCTGCGCCATGGTCCGGTTCTTCTCTTTCACGCGCGTCTGCAGCTTGGCCTCGAGCGTCTTGATAGCCCCGAATACGGCGCGCTTCCCGCTCCCCAGCGCGCTCTTCGCGCCCGGGTCGAAATCGATCGCTGCCGACTCGACCTGCTCGAGGGCGGCGGTTACGGACTCGCGAAGCGCAGCCAACGATTCCTGCAGCTCGGGTGGAGTTCTCTGCTTCAGCAGCCGGCTGATGGTCGCCGCCGCATCTCCGGCAAGCGCCTGCGCGTCCAGGTCATATTTCTGTAGAACGCGGGCCACCTTCGGCTCCACGAGCTGGAAGGACGCTCGCGGTACGACGACGGGAGCGGGAACACCATGCAGATCAAACAGAACCTGGCTCTGGGCCAGATAGGCGATCTCGCTGGGCCCCCCGACGTGCGCCACGACGGGGAAAGCTCGTGCCTCGCTCACCGGCCGAAGCAGGGCCCCGGGGCTGATCCGACCCGGCGTGTTGTCGAGGATCTCGCGCAGCTCCGCTTCACTCAGCCGCTCGCCCGACCGCCTCAACCGGGCACCCGCTCCGTCCTGCACCAACCGATCGCGACCGAGGGATCCATCGAGAAAAAGGTTGGTTGCGCCCTTGGAGACCGGCACCTGCGCCTCGAATCCCGCCGCCTCCAACTGCTCCGCGCGTTCGAGCAAGCGCGCCTCGCTTTCCTGCCGCCGTTCCCACTCGGACCACAGGAGATCGCGGCTCGCCCGCTTCACATGCGGACGAGCGGTGCGCACGAGCAGAAAGGAGTGGGCCTGGAGGAGTTGGCCGAGCGCCGATTCGAACGCCTCCGCGAAGCCGCGCCCCGGACGATAAGCGTCTCGAAGCGGCGCGAGGATAGATCCCTTAAACTCCGAATCTGGAGTGGCTTGATCGAGTTCAGCTAACGCCTGCTCGACATCGGGACCGACCTCGATCCGCTCCACCGGTGGGCTGGCAGCGCTCGAGTCGCTTCCCGGGCCCTGCACGGAAAGCCGAACCAGCTGGTTCTGCAGATCGACGACGTGGGTGTGGTTCACCTCGTCCCAGTCGTGGTCCTCTGAAGCCGTGGAGAAGAGAGGCATGACGGGGATGCCCAGGCTCTCCTCCAGCTGATGGGCCAGGCGGGCGGCCGTCATCGCCTTATAGAGCGTGAGCAGCGGGCTGACGAAGAGGCCTGCCTGTTGGCCCGTGGCCACGACCACTCCCCTCCCCCGGATCAGCTGGTCCAGACGCGCGGCGACTTCCGGATTGGCGGGGTGCAGGCCATCGGCGAGCGCCTCCCAGCGCGCTGCGGGTTCACTCTCCCGAACGCGATCGGCAACGCGGCGATAGCTCTCGAGCTGGGTTGGTGGCCCAGCGTTGTAGAACGAGCTCACGCTGGAATAGGCGTCGATATAGGCCGCGCAGATGGCCGGCCCTTTCAGCGGCAGGCGCTCTATGCTAACGGTCATGCGGCGTGCCCGAGTAGGATGTAGCGCGGACAGTCCGAGCACGGTGGGGCGCCGGAGTAGTCCCCGTAAGTCTGTTCCGGCTCGAGCCCGGCGCGATGCAGCATCGCCCGCAGTTCGTCCGGCGAATAGAGATGCACTCGCTCATAGTACGTGCTTTCAGCTTCCTCTTCGTCCGGTCCGAAGATCCGAATCGTCTTCACAACGAACGTTCCGTTTTGCTCCAGACGTCGCTCTTGCACAACACGGCGGTCATCCACGGTTCGCTCGTCCCTGCCCACCAAGCCCGCACGCACACGCTCGGCGTTCAGGAAGTCGAGCATGAAGCAGCCTCCGGGTCGCAACACCCGTCGAATCTCTCGCAGAACCCGCTCATCCTCTTCGGGTTCCGCGAAGTATCCGAAGGAAGTGAAGAAGTTCACCACGAGATGGAAGGCGCCGTCCGCGAATGGCAGGTGGCGCATGTCGCCCTGCGCGAGAAGCAGCCCCGGGCCGTCGGCCCGGGCCCGCTTGAGCAGAGTTGCCGACAGGTCGAGGCCGATCGCCTGGAGGCCTCGCCGCCCGAATTCCAGCAGGTGACGTCCGGCGCCGGAGGCGAGATCGAGAACAGGCCCCTCCGGCCGCCCGCAGGCGCGGAGCACCAGGTCGATTCCTTCCCGCGCCTCTTGCTCGTCCCTGTGCGGGTATAGGGCCAGGTACTCTTCGCCGAACCAGTCCCGGTACCACTCGGGCGCGCGCTGAGAGGTGGTCATCCGCCCTTGTGGTAGGGTTCACCGCGCTGGATGGTGCCGGCACGGTAGATCTGCTCGACCAGCACCAGGCGGGCCAGTTCATGCGGGAGGGTGAAAGCTGACAGAGAGATGACGCGGTGCGCCGCACAGCGGAGCGAGTCGCTCAAGCCCAGGGAACCGCCGAGCAGGAACGCGACGCCCGGCTTGCTTTGTATGGCCAGCTTCTCCAGGTACGCGGCGAGTTCCTCCGAGGACCAGGGGACGCCTCGCTCATCCAGCGCGACCACTTCCAGTCCGGCCGGTACCTTCGCCAGCAATGCCTCGGACTCCTTGTCCACGATCGCCGCGGTGTTTCCACCGGGCGGTATACGATGTGGGCGGACCTCCAGCGCCTCGAACTTGAAGTAGCGCGAGATCCGGGACTCGTAGTCCTCGACAGCCGCGGCCAGGCCGGGCGATTTGGGCGCGCCGACCGCGATCGCGACGACTCTCACGGATTCCTCGACAGCATGCGTGTCCTATTCCGCCGGGCCGATGAAACTGTCCCGCAGAAAGTACTCGTTGTCCTTGTGCGGATTGTCGGTGACATAGTGCAGGCCCCTACTCTCCCGGCGCCAGACGGCGCAACGAACGACGAGGCCGGCTACATCCAGCATATTGAACATCTCGACGGCCTCCGCCCAAAGCACACCATCGCCGGAACTGGAGCAACTATCCCGCATCGCCGCCCACTCGCGCCGCAGCTCTCCCAAGCGGCCACCTCCCGTACGCATCTCGTCGAGCGTCCGCACGATGCCCAGCTGGTCCCACATGAGCTGCTTCAGGCGCTGACGCAAGCCCGCCAGCACTTCACCCGAGAAACCCGAGAGGTCTGCCGGAGGCGGAGATTCGCCGCCTCGCGATGCCGAAACGAACGGCAATTGCTCCACTATCCGCGAGGCCGCCCGCTCGGCGAACACGACCGCCTCGAGCAGGGAGTTGGAGGCCAGGCGGTTAGCGCCGTGCACACCGGTGCAGGCGCACTCGCCGGCCGCGAACAGGCCCGGGAGCGACGTGCGCCCGTCCGTATCTGTCCAAACCCCGCCGCACATGTAATGAGCCGCCGGCACCACCGGTATCGGCTCGCGGCGCGCGTCGACCCCTTTCTCGCGGCATCCCCGCAGGATACTGGGGAACCGCTCCTCGAGCCGCTCGGACGTTAGGCGCGTGGCGTCCAGCCAGACGTGAGGCCTGCCGCTCTTCTTCAGCTCGCTGTGTACGGCCCGGGCCACGATATCCCGAGGCGCCAGGTCGCCCCGCGGGTCGTAGGAGCTCATGAACGCCTCACCGCTCCAGTTCCGCAGTACCGCGCCCTCACCCCGCAACGCCTCGGAGATGAGGAATGCATGCTCTTCCGCCGGGTAGAGCGCCGTAGGGTGAAACTGGATGAACTCCATGTTCGCGATAACCGCCCCAGCTCGGTACCCCAACGCCGTTCCATCTCCCGTGGCGATGGCGGGGTTTGTCGTATGGGAATAGATGGTGGCGGCGCCCCCGGCCGCGAGCATCGTGGCTCGGGCTGCCACCTCGACGGCCCGACTCGCCTCCACGTCAAGAACCCAGGCCCCGACGCAGCGCCGTCGCCCTTCCACGCATTCGACGCGCAGCGACAGCACCATGTGATCCTCGAGCAGGCGAATCCGCGGGTGCTGCTCCACCGCGCGATCGAGCGCGCTCTCTATGGCCGAGCCGGTATGGTCCTGGCTGTGGATGATCCGCGCGTGCGAATGGCCTCCCTCGATGCCCAGAGCCAGCGACCCGGCCTGTTCCGAGAAGCGCACGCCCCAGTCGATCAGGTCAGCCACAGCATGGGGACCGCTCCGCACCAGCGCCTCGACACGCCGTCGATGACAGAGCCCGGCCCCGGCGCGAAGCGTGTCTTCGACGTGCCGGTCGAAGGAGTCGTCGTTCGAGATGACGGCGGCGATCCCACCCTGGGCGTAGTTGGTGTTCGAGTCGAGGCGGGCCTTCTTTGTGACCAGGACCACGTCGAAATGCTCGGCGACCCGGAGGGCGAAGGTGAGCCCCGCAATACCGGAGCCAACGACCAGAACGTCAATGTCCAAGTTTGACATCAACTATATGTCCAGGTTTGACATCTGGCGCCGCTCTCGGATCATGGACCGCTCGAGAGATTCGCCAGTAGGCATTCGATCTCCTCCTCGCCGGACTCCCAAATCACCTGCTGAAGCGGAACGTACATCTCCAACTCCGCCGGGAGGACTTGCCCCAGCTTCACCGCGTCTTTCAGGGTTGTGACCAGCGGTCCCCCCGCCGCTTCACGCGTTATCTGCGCGATCTCGCCCTGTGTGTAGCGGTGATGGTCGGCGAAAGCGCGGCAGCGATCAACGCTCACTCCGGCCTCTCTCAACTGCGCCCAGACGGTCTCGGGATTCGCGACGCCGGCCACGGCCAGAGCGCAGCGGAATCCGTCGAGCCCCACCGGCTCTCCGATCTCTCCGCTAGCGCCGTCGTAGCGCGCGATCCCCGACAGCCCGATATGGGCCTGAGCTCGCGGCAGCGCAGGTTCCAGCTCGGCCAGCCGTTGTGATACGCTCGCGGCTTCCTCCTGCGACGCGACCTTGCGCGTGATGACCACCAGCGTAGCCCGGTCGAGGGCCTGCAGAGGCTCACGCCAGGGCCCGCGGGGGAGCAGTCGCGGCGAGTCCACGAAACCTTCAACGGCCACCAACACCACGTTAGCGTCAGCGCGAATGGCTCGATGCTGGAACGCGTCGTCCAGTACGGCGACGTCCGCGCCCCGCTCGGAAGCCCGCCGCACCCCCGTCACCCGATCGGTGGAAACGTGGACCGGCACGGCGCTGTTCAGCATCCGGTGCACCTTGACCTCATCTCCGCCATAGCCGCGCATGACGATCGCCGGGACGCGGCCCCTCCGGCGGAGCCTGTCCGCAAACCATGCCGTCACCGGAGTCTTTCCGGTGCCGCCGACGGTCAGGTTTCCGATCACCAGCGTGGGGATGGGGGCCGCCGCCGACTTGAGCCAGCCTCGGTCGTACGCCCAAGCGCGAGCCGAGATCGCGACTCGGTACGCTCCTTCCGCCGGGGCGAGCAGTGTGGAAAGGGCGCGGTAAGCGGCCCCGCTCGGCCCCTCGCGCCACCAGAGTTGGTGATACCACTCGCTCATAGCCGTAGCCCTAACCCTGCCTCTCGCCGTCGGCCCGCGCTTTCAACTCCTGGAGTTGCGCCTCGAGCGTCTGCGCCTGGCGCTCCAGATCACCAACCGCGCTCTCTCGCGGAATGCGCCGTGGCTCCCCGATGGCGACGCGAACCGTAGCGAACGGTTTCGGAATCAGGAACCTATCCCACCCCTCGACCCACCAGGCGTGCCGTGCGCCCGCCATCACAGGGATCACCGGCACGCCGGTTATTCGAGCCACCTGCAATGCCCCGGGCTTCAGCTTCTCGCGCGGACCCTGTGGGCCATCCGGCGTGATCGCCAGCGAGCTCCCGCCCCTCACTTTCCGCACCAGTTGCCGCAAGGCGGGGTAGCCACCGTGCGTGCTCGAGCCCCTCACCGCCTCGTAGCCGAGCCCACGGCCCAGGCGGGTCAGGTACTCACCGTCTCGATGCTGGCTGACCAGCATCACCAGCCCCCGCCCGCGGTACAGGTAGAGCAACGGAAGCAAGCGGCCGTGCCAGGTCACGAACACAACGGGCTCGCCGGCTTTCCAGGTCGATTCCTGGTGCTCCTGGCCTTCGACCTGGAACCTCAGGCTGGAAAATATCGCGCGTATCAGGGCAGGGCCCAGTGTCCCGGCCATTGCCAGGGTGAGCCGGTCGCGCGTCCTCACTGCCGCTCGTTCAGCAGTTGCGACGCCATACCCGCCACACGCTCCGGCGCGCCGGGCTCACCGAGCACCGCGCGGACGGCATGAAGCGACTCGACCACCGCCTCCCTGGTCGCGGAATTGGAGTCCAGCAGCGGCAGCAACGCCTCGGCGATACGCTCGCTGGGCAAGTACTGCACAAACTCGGGCGCGATCCGTTCGCCCGCCAGAATGTTCACCATCCCGATGCTGTCCACACGGACCAGGCGCCGCGCCAGCAGGAAGCTGAGCGGGTGGACGCGGTAGGCTATGACCAGTGGAGTCTGGGCGAGGGCCGCCTGTACCGTGGTCGTGCCCGACTTGGTGAGAACGGCGGTCGCCGCCCTCAGTACGCGAACCGAGTCCGGGATGACCGGGTATTCGCGCACTGCGGCATAGAACCCGGCCGGAACGTGAGGAGCGCCGGATACGACCACCTGGACCTCCGGCCGGCGCCGGACGACCTGCGCCGCAGCGTCCAGGAAGGGTCCCAGCAGGCGGCGCACTTCCTGAGGCCTCGATCCGGGCAGGATACCCAGAATGGGGCGATCGGGGTCGGCCCCGATCGCAGCAATCGCCTCTGACGGCGTCTCCCAGCTCGAGACGGGGTCGAGCAGGGGGTGCCCCACAAAAACGGCCTCTACGCCGAATTTTCGCAAGAACGGCTCTTCCTGAGGGAAGACCACGGCAACGCGATCGGCTTTCTCCGCCAGGATTCTGGCCCGTTCCCGCCGCCAGGCCCAGAGCTGAGGGGGGACGTAGTAGAGCACCGGGACGCCGGCGCCGTGGGCCTCACGTGTCAGCCAGAGGTTCAACCCGGGGTAGTCGATGGGGATCACCAGATCCGGGGGATCGTGAGCCAGGAGCCGGCGGATGCGGCGGCGTAGCGAAACGAAAAAGGGAAGTCGAGAGACGATCTCGACGAACCCCATGACGACCAACCGCTCGAAGTCAACGATCGGCACCACGCCGGCGTCTTCCATTCGCGGCCCTGCCAGTCCGATCAGTTCGGCGTCGGGATACAGCCGGCGCAGGGCGGTGGCTAGCCCGGCTCCGTACAGGTCTCCGGAAGCCTCTCCCGCCGCTATGAAGATGCGGGGGTTAGGCACGCGAACTGAGATACCAGATGGCAATGAGAACAGCCGCGAGAAAGATCAGCAGCGTACGCGTGCTCATACCGGTACGCTCGCTGGATCCCAGCACCTTGCGCTCACGCCGAATTCGAATCAAAGACATGCTCCTGATGCCTCTCGATGCGTTCCACGATATCAAGGGCGATCGACAATGCCATCCGACCCTCTTCCCCGGTCACGGTCACGGGCGCCTCGCGGCGAACCGCACTAGCGAATGCCTGGAGTTCGAGGCTGAGAGGCTCGGCGCCGTCGCCCCGCAAGGCGATGTGCTCGACGAACTCGCTCAGGTTCAACGCATCCACCGCCAGCTCCTTCACTTCCTTACGGCGGTAGAACTCGCCCGTTCCCTTTCCCAGATCGAGGCTGACATAGCCGCTGGGCTGGAAAAAACGAATCTTCCGCTGGCGCCGGATCGAGATGCGGCTCGCCGTGATGTTCGCAACGGCTCCGCCATCGAACTCGAGTCGCGCGTTGGCGATATCGACGCGGCCGCTGAGGACGGAGACGCCTACAGCGCGCAGATCGGATACGGATCCGCGAACCAGGCTCAGTATCAGATCAATGTCGTGGATCATCAGGTCCAGCACCACCGGCACATCGGTACCCCGGACCACGAAAGGCGCCAGGCGATGCGACTCGACGAAGAGGGGATTCTCGAGGTAGGGCTCGCACGCGCGCACGGCGCCGTTGAATCGCTCGATGTGCCCGACCTGGATAATGCGATCCTCTTTGGCGGCAAGCCTGATGAGCTCGTCAGCCTCATCCGTGGTTGTGGTAATCGGCTTTTCGATGAGAAGGTCGCAGCCACGCTGGAGACCCGCCTTCGCTACCTCGAAGTGGCTGATCGTGGGGACGGCGATGGTGATCGCTTCCGCGTCGTCGAGGAGTTGCTCGAGGTTGGGATAGGCTCGCGTGTCCAGCTCCACGGCAACCGCCTGCGCCCGCTCGCCATCGACGTCGTAGATACCGGCGAGCCGCGCCCCTTGAATCTCCTGCAGCAGCCGGGCATGATGGAAGCCGAGGCTGCCTACTCCCACCACGCCGAAAGCGACCGGCTTCAACGGACCGTCAGAACGAGATTCCCCGCTCGCTCGCCTCGATGAAGGCAATCAGATGTTCGACTTCTTTGCACGTGATGCCCTGCGAGCGCAATTCTGCGATCGCCTGACTCATGTTCAGGTGCGAGTTGAACAGGAACCTGTAAGCCCTCTTGAGCTCCATGCGCACTTCCCCAGAGAAACCTCGCCGCTCGAGACCCACCGTATTCAGTCCATACATCTTGAGCGGGCTCCCCGCGGCCCGGGTGTACGGCGCCACGTCCTTGGAAACGCGGGAACCGCCTCCGACGAACGCGTGGACTCCGATTCTCGCGAACTGATGAACCACCGACAGGCCGCCCACCGTGACCCAGTCCTCGATGACCACGTGGCCGCCCATCTGGACGCCGTTTGCGACGATCACGTGGTCGCCGATGCGCGCGTCGTGAGGGATATGGGAGTAGGCCATCAACAGGCATCCACTACCCACCTCCGTGGAGCCCGATGCCCGCGTACCGCGGTTCAACGTGGCGAACTCGCGGATCGTCGTGCCGTCACCAATAATAAGAAGAGTTTCCTCTCCCTCGAACTTGAGGTCCTGTGGATCGGTGCCAAGCACCGCCCCCTTGGCGATGAAGCACTCGCGGCCGATCCGTGTGTCGCGCTCGATGTATGCGTGCGGTCCCACTACCGTCCCGGCCTCGATCTTCACGTTGGGGCCGATTATCGCGTAAGGGCCGACCTCCACTCCTTCGCCCAGCTCCGCGCCTGCGTCTATGATCGCGGTGGGATGAATCCCCTCTGCGGCCTCAGACTCCTGCCCTGCCATAATCGGCGTCGTCATCTGTCCACCACCTGTGCCTTTAGTTCCGCCTGCGCAACCACCCTGCCATCCACACGCCCGACTCCCTTCATCACACACACGGGCCAGCGCACCTTCACCATCTCGAGCTCGAACACGAGCTGATCACCGGGCGTGACCGGACGCCTGAACTTAACTTTGTCCAACGACATGAAATATACAACTTTATCCTCCGGATTCTCCACCATGTCCATGAAGAGCAGCCCGCCCACCTGAGCCATCGCCTCGATGATCAGTACCCCTGGCATGATCGGCATGCCCGGGAAATGCCCGACGAAGAACGGCTCGTTGATCGTGACATTCTTTATGGCAACAATCCGTTTGCCCCTGTCGTACTCTATGACCCGGTCTACCAGCAGGAACGGATAGCGGTGCGGAAGGATTTGAAATATCTGATCGATATCGACCCGCCGCGCGGTCCTCTCACGTCTCACCTGCTCCGCTATGGCGCGCACCAACGCGATGTTCCCGTGGTGGCCCGGGCGCTCCGCCACGATCTGGCCCTGAATTCGCCGGCCCAGCAGCGCCAGATCTCCCGCCAGGTCGAGGATCTTGTGCCGAACGAACTCGTCCTGGAACCTGAGCTCCACCCCCTCGTACAGCCCATCGCCGGTCAGGACAACCGTGTTGTTCGTATCCGCGCCCCGGGCGAGTCCAGCGGCGCGCAATCTCTCGGCATCCTCGATGAAGCCGAACGTGCGTGCCGGCGCGATCTCCCGGCAGAAGAGTTCCGACTCGATCTCGTACGACGCGTGCTGGCGCCGGATCAGCGGGTGTTCGAACTCGATCGTCGAGGAAAGGACATAGCGGTGGTCCGGCAACACGGCATATCGCGACGTGCCTTCCTCCACCACGAACGGCGTCTTGCACGTCCAGACCGCCGCTTCCGAGTCCTGTTGCTCAATTCCCGCCTTCAACACGAGGTCGGTGAACGTCAAAGCACTGCCATCGGCAGCCGGTGGTTCCTCGTTGTTCAGCTCGACGATCAGATTGTCGATTCCCAGCGCCGACGCGGCCGCGAGCAGGTGCTCGATGGTGCGAACGCGCACGCCGTCCTTCTCCAGCACCGTCCCCCGGTCCGTCTCGACCACCTGTTCGACACTAGCGGCGATCTCGGGCGCCGCCTCGATATCGGATCTGCGGAATACGATGCCCTGATCGGGAGCCGCCGGGCGCAATACCATGTTTGTTTCGGCCCCGGAGTGGAGCCCCTTGCCGCCGAGATCGACGGTGCTCGCCAGTGTCTGTTGCTTGGGTGTCAATACTCCTCCTAGGCCCCGTCTCTCGCTTGCCACATCAACTCAGGCGTCTTCGGCATCCAGTCTCTTCTCGATGCCTCGAACCCGCCGAATGAGCTCCGGTAGCTTCAGTAGCGAAGCGTTCGCCCGCATGACTAGTGTACGGGGGCGAGCTGGATACCCGAACCACGTCTCGCCGGCCGGGATGTCGTGGCTTACGCCCGCCTGCGCCGCGACCCTGGCGCCATCGCCGATGTTAAGATGACCGATGATGCCGACCTGCCCGGCGAGCATGACACCGTCCCCAACGGTCGTGCTGCCGGCGATACCGACCTGCGCCACGATCACACAGTTTCGACCGATGCGAACGTTGTGCGCAATGTGCACCAGGTTGTCAATCTTCGTTCCTGCGCCGATTCGCGTCTCGCCGACGGACCCGCGGTCAATGCAGGTGTTCGAACCGATCTCGACGTCGTCTTCGATTACGCAACGCCCCACCTGGGGAACTTTCTGGTGCTGATTCTCGTGGAAAACGTAACCGAAACCGTCTACTCCTATGCATGCCCCGCTATGGATGATGCAGCGGGCGCCCACGATGGTGTTCGGGTAGAGGCAAACGTGGTCCTTGAGCTCGGTGTTCTCACCGACCACACAACGCTCGCCCACCACGCAATGGGCCCCGAGACAGACCCCGTCGCCCAGCCTCGCGCCCGCTCCCACCACCGCATGGAGGCCGATCGCTACGTCCTTCCCAAGCTCGACACCGGGCCCCAGAGAGGCGGTCGCGGCAATTCCCGCCTTCTTCGGCGTCTCGGGATAGAGGAGCGGAAGAGTCCGGGCCAGGGCAAGATGTGCGTCATCGACCCATAACAGCGCGCCGTGCGGGCTCTCTCCCAGGTCCCCCATGTTGCGCCCGACGATGATGGCCCCCGCGCGAGTACCGCCCAGATAAGGCAGGTACTTGCGGCTGGCGATGAAGCTCACGTCTCCTTCCCCAGCCGTTTCCAGGGGCGCAGCCCCCGTCACCAGGCCATCCGGGTTTCCCACCAGCTCGGCCTCTATCTGCTGAGCCAGCTGGCCTACTGTAAGGCTCGACATTCTGACTCCTCTGCGTGTGTCTCAGCTGTGGACACCATAGAAAGAGAGCCCACGCTGCCCGTCAAGGCCGTGGGCGCAATGCACGGATGACGACCGTCGCGATGCGGGAGATCAGTTCTGCGTGCCGCCCTCGCTACCGGCCTCCGCCTCGAGGCGGCTGATGACGAGGTTCGTGATATCCAGCGTCGTGTCCGCCGCGATCAGAGCGCCGGCCGCCGTATCGAAGATCATCGTGTAGCTCTGCTCCTGCCGGATCTGAGACAGCGTGCTGGTGATCCTCTCATAGATCGGCTGTATCAGCTCGGCTTGCCTCCGCTGAGCAACTTGCTGAAGATCGGCCAAACGCTGGTCGTACTCGAGACGTTTCTGCAGGATGTCCTGCTGACGTTCCTGGCGCTTCTCCGGAGACAACATGACCTGTTGCTGCTCATACGTCGAGATCATCTCCTGCAGCGAGTCGGCCAGCGCTTGCACCTCGCTCCGCCAGCGGGCCATCTCGCGGTCGAAAGTGGCCTGCGCATCCGAGGCGCCCGGCGTCTGAGCGATGATCTCATTCGAGTTGATGTAAGCGAGCTTCAACTCGCCGCCCTGGGGCTCACTGATGCCCCTGTAGCCAATCAGCGCGAGGACCGAAGCTACGACTATCGCACTTGCTGAGTAACGCACCCGCCTTGCTCCCTTTCTATTGGCTGATCAGCCTGTGTTTCGCTACACGAGGTCGAGGTCATAGACAACCGAACCGTCAGGTACCTGTGTGACCTCTCAGAATATCTGCCCGAACCTGAAGTGGAGTCTCCACCCCGGGTTGCGCCGACCCAAAACGTCCCTGGCGTCGAGCGCATAGGCATAGTCGAGGCCCAGCGGGCCCACCGGAGTGACTATGGTCACCCCGACTCCGATACCGCGGAACAGGTCGGTCGGATCGAACCCGGCCGGCTTCGCCCAGACGTTCCCCGAGTCGTAGAACGCGTTCAGGTAGAAGCTCCCGCCCAGGTTCAATCCGAGGTTCGTGTACAGGCCGAAGAACGCTTCACCGACCCGGTCGAGTTGATTGAAGCCCGGCGTTCCCCTCGGTACGTGGCCCTGCGGGGTTATACTAAGCTCCTCGTAGCCGCGCAACGGAGGGCCGTACTGAACGCCGCCCATGAAGAAGCGCTCGAGGTAGAACGGATTGTTGCCGAGGATCGTGCCGCCCTTCAAGCTGACCCCCAGCGCCAGCTCGATGGGCGTCGCTGTCGGGTCGGATCGCAAACGCGCGATGGGAGTGAACCAGGAGCTCTCGAACGAGAGCTTCCGGTAGGTTCCGTCGCCGCCGAGCGGGCCGCCGGTAAACGCCAGCGATATCGAGTTGCGGCTGCCGCTGGTCGGAAAGAGCGGGTGGTTGCGCGTGTCCCGAGCGATACGAAACTCGATAGTGCTTCGCGTACCGACGTTCAGAAGCTGCCGCCGAGCCAGGTCAAGCTCATCCTGATTCGAGTCGTACTGGTCCCTGAAGAGCGAGTAGCCGATCGAGATGCGCGTCCAGCGGGCGCCGAAGAGCGGCGCGCCGAAGACGACGCTTCCACCTGTCTGGCGTCGCCGCCCCAGGCCGACGAAGTTGAAGCGGTCGCGCGAGCTGCGGAGGCTGAGCCCCAGAGAGTTCCTGGTGCCCAGGATCGCGGGGTCGGTGTACGCAAGCTCGATGTCGTTGGTTCTGCTTCCGAAGATCCAGCGGAAGCGGCCGGACTTCGCCTGACCGAACAGGTTCGGCTGCTCGTAGCCGATGAACCCCGCCATCCCGACGGACGGCGAGAGAGAAGCGCCGAAGTTGATATTACCGGTCTGCTTTTCCTTGACCCTGAAAGTTACGTTGATGTTGCCTTCTTCGTTCGGCCTGATATCCAGAGCCTCGTTGGGCGGAAGCGGCTCGAAGAAGCCGAGTCCCTGCATCGTCTGATAGCTCGCGACCAGCCGCTCGTCGCCGTAGACGTCACCCGGAATGAGGGTCAGGCGATCGCGGATCACACGCTCGTGCGTGGTCGTGTTGCCGGCGACGTTCACCAGGTTGACGTAGGCCTGTTCGTTCTCCTGGATCTTCCATATGAGACCCACTCTCGGCCGCCCGTCTTCACCGTTTGGCAGTCGCTCGACCACCGGTTCGATCTGAGAGTAGAGGAAGCCCGAGTTACGGTACAGCTGGCGGATCTCGTCGGTGGCCTCCTGCCATGCGCGCGTGTCGAAGACAGGATCGCCCTCATCGTCGGCGCCTCCTCCGATGAACGGCAGGCGCGAAAGCAACGACCGGCCGCCCGTGCCGAATCGCGACTCGAGGACTATCGTGGGGAAGAAATCGTTGCCCTCTATCTTGAAATCGGCGATCCGATACTGGCGTCCTTCGTCCACCTTGACGATCAGAACGGTCTTCCCCGTCTCGGGATCGACGACCAGCGAGTCACCCAGCACCCGGAAATCCAAATACCCCCGAGATCCATAGAACTCGACCAATCCGTTTTGGAGGTCCTGCTGGTACTCCTCCTCCCGGAATTCTCCGCTCTCCCACCACCAAAAGCCTTCGGGCTTGACGCTCATCGCTCCGATGATCTCGTAGTCCGTCATCGCCTCGTTGCCTTCGATTTCGATGGACGCAACAACTAGACGACGGCCCTCATTCACTCGGAAGATGAAGCGATACTCGCCTTCTCTGTCGGTCGGCACGAAGGATGTATCGATCTGGGATCGCACATACCCCTTCTTCGACAGCTCGCTGCGAATCTGGAGTTGTGTCTCGTAGACCCTAGAAGGATCGAGCGGTGTGTTGGAGGTCAAGCCGACGCTGTCGCGGATGGACCCGCTGCTCGCGTGTTGCAGCCCTTCGAACCTGTAGCCGATGATGAACGGCCGCTCCACGAGCTCGACCACCAGAGTGACCCCACCCGACGGGTCGTCCACAGCGAAGATCCGGATGTCGTCGAACTGGCCGGTGGCGAAGAGGCGTTGGATCCCGCGCTGGACGTTGACGATGGTAACGACATCGCCGGGCCGGATGCCCAGATCGGATAGGATCACCGGTGTTGCCAGGCGGTTATTGCCGATCACTTGAATGGAATCGACACGGACCGTGCGGTCTCTGGAGGGTGTCTGAGCGGACAACGGGACAGCCCTCGCGCCAAGGATTGCGAGGGCCGATAACAGCAGCGGTAGGCGGGAGGCAAACCTCACGTTTTGAACGACGAAGACGAAAGTACCCTGAACTCCAAGCGCTCGCCGTCAGCGGCGACATCCACTTCGATCAAGTCGCCCGGCGTCAACTCGGCCATGAGGATCTTCTCCGAGAGCGGATCCTCGACGTAGCGCTGGATGGCGCGTTTCAGCGGCCGCGCACCGTACGTCGCATCGTAGCCGTGCTCGACGAGGAACTCCACCGCCGCTTCGGTGAGCTGGAGCTTCAGCTCCTCTTCCTCCAGCCTGGAACGTATGTCCCGCATGAGCACATCCACGATCGCCTTGATGTGCTCCCGCGTGAGCGGATGGAAAACGATGGCCTCATCCAGGCGGTTGAGGAATTCCGGGTTGAAGACCTTCTGGATCTCATCCTTCACCCGCTCCGCCATAGCCTCGTAGCTCGCCTCGGCATCGTGGGTGTGGAAGCCCATGCCGCCACCCTTGATGATATCCCGAGCCCCCACGTTCGAAGTCATGATCAGGATCGTATTCTTGAAATCGATGACGCGCCCGTAGTTATCCGTGATTCGCCCGTCATCGAGTATCTGCAGCAGAATATTGAAGACGTCCGGGTGCGCCTTCTCGATCTCGTCAAAGAGGACAACGCTGTACGGCTTGTGCCGGACCGCCTTCGTCAAGGCGCCGCTGTCTTCGTAACCCACGTAGCCTGGAGGCGCTCCGATCAGCCGGCTCACGGAGAACTTCTCCATGTACTCTGACATGTCCACCCGTATCAGCGCGCTTTCGTCCGCGAACAGGAATCGCGCCAGCGCTCGCGCCAGCTCCGTCTTTCCGACCCCGGTCGGGCCGCTGAAGATGAAGGAGCCGATGGGCCGATTCGGGTCTTTCAGCCCCGCCCGGCTGCGCCGAATAGCCCGGCTGATTCCCTCGATCGCCTCGTCCTGGCCGACCACGTGCTTATGCAGTTCGTCCTCCATCCGCAGCAGGCGGTCGGTTTCGCCCTCCCGCAGCCGCATCACAGGTATTCCCGTCCAGCGGGAGACGATGAAGGCCACATCCTCTTCGGTGATACCCGGCCGGAAGGTCCGACGCTCTTCTTCCCATTCCTCGCGGCGGCGCCGGATCTCACCCTGCATCTCGCGCTCCCTGTCACGCAGCTCCGCCGCCTTCTCGAAGTCCTGCTCGCGGATCGCCGCGTCCTTCAGCTCGCCGATCTCCTTGAGCTTCTCCTGCGCATCCGCCACATCGGGCGGCGGTACCTGCGTCGAGAGATGGACCCGTGCGCATGCTTCGTCGATGACATCGATCGCCTTGTCCGGCAGATAGCGGTCGGTGATGTAGCGCTGCGACAATTTCGCAGCCGTCACCAGCGTGACCTCGGGCAACGAGACCTTGTGGTGATCCTCATAGCGCGCCTTGAGACCCTGCAGAATGTCGATGGTCTCCTCGACGGTAGGCGGCTCCACCAGCACCGTCTGGAAGCGACGCTCCAGGGCGCCGTCCTTCTCGATGTATTTTCGGTACTCGTTCAACGTCGAGGCGCCGATACACTGCAACTCGCCCCGCGCCAGCGCCGGCTTGAGCATATTCGACGCGTCGATCGCTCCTTCCGCGGCTCCGGCCCCGACCAGAGTGTGCACCTCGTCGATGAAGAGTATCACGTCACGGTTCTGCACGATTTCGTTCATCACAGCCTTGAGCCGCTCCTCGAACTGGCCGCGATACTTGGTACCGGCGATGACCGCCGCCATGTCCAGCGCCAGCACCCGGTGCCCCTTCAGGCTGTCCGCCACCTCCCCTCGGGAGATGAGCTGCGCCAGCCCCTCGACGATCGCCGTCTTGCCGACGCCCGGCTCTCCGATCAACACCGGGTTGTTCTTCTTGCGGCGCGACAAGATCTCCATCATCCGCTCGATCTCCGTCTCACGACCGATCGTCGGGTCGAGCTCGCCCGCTCGTGCCAGTTCGGTCAGGTCGCGGCAGAAGTGGTCCAGCGCCGGGGTCTTCGATTTCTTCTCACCCTTCAGGCCGCTGCCAGCCACCGCCGCCCCGCCGCTACTCGGCATCTCCGTGCCCAGCAGCTTGAGGGTCTGCTCCCGAGCCTGCTCCAGCGTTATACCGAGTGACTCCAGAACCTGGGCCGCCACACCCTTCTCTTCCCTCAGCAGCCCCAGCAGCAAGTGCTCCGTTCCCACGTAGCTGTGGCTCATCTCGCGGGCCTCGGCCACCGCGAACTCCAGCACTTTCTTGGCGCGGGATGTGTAGGGAAGCTCGCCCATCGTCGCCCCCGCCTTGCCCCTCCGCACCTGCTCCTCGGTCCGCTCCTGCACCTGATCCAAGTCAACATTGAGATTCATCAGCACGGCCGCGGCCACGCCCTCACCCTCGCGGATGAGCCCGAGCAGGATGTGCTCGGTGCCGACGTAGTCGTGCTGCAGGCGAACAGCCTCCTCCCTGGCCATCGCCAGAACCTTCCGCACCCGATCGGTGAAATTGTAATTCATCAGACCCTCGTCACACCGGGATCAAGTCCACCCCAACCCACATAATCTATAGCCCCGCGGACGGTTCCGCCTCTGCAAGAGCCGTACGCACGTATCTCGCACGCTGGATGTCAAGCTCGCTCGCTGACAGCGAGCCTTCGCTGGCCTCCTCCAGGTGGGCGTTCTGGGCGAACACCATTGTCCTATTCAAAACATATACACTGGGCCCAGGCAGAAGTTTCAGAGATAGGCCCAATCGAACGCCCGACAGCAGGTTCATCATCTCGTCGAACGCCAGGGCCCGTGCGTGGCGAAGCAGTCCGTAAGCGCGCCACACCTTATCGTCGATCACGTTCGGTGCGTCGCGCAACAAGACCGACCGGGCCTGCTGCTCATAATCCACCACCTGGCCGACGATCTTCTGCAAGTGGTCGATGAGATCTTCCTCGCTCTTGCCCAGCGTCGTCTGGTTCGACACCTGGAACAGGTTGCCGATCACCTCCGAGCCTTCGCCGTAAAGGCCGCGGAACGTCAGGCCAACCTGAGAGATGCCCTGGAGCACCTTGTTGATCTCCTTGGTCAGGACCAGGCCCGGCAGGTGGATCAGCACGGAAGCCCGCAGTCCCGTCCCGCAGTTCGTCGGGCACGACGTGAGATGACCGAACTCGTGATGGAACGCATACGGCAGTTCGCTACCGAGCTCCTCGTCGAGTGCATCGACCGTCCGCCAGGTCTGCTCGGGATTGAAGCCGCTCATCAGGCTTTGCAGGCGCAGGTGATCTTCCTCATTGATCATCAACCCTACCGGCTCGTGGCCCGATGCCACCAGTGCGGCCGAGGAGGGAATCTCCTTGCCCGATTCGCCCACCAGCTCGCGGCTTACCAGGTGTCTTTCCAGCAGGATTTGCTGCTTTCGCGCATCGAGCTGATCGATCTCGACGATCACACCGTCCGCCAGCGGCGACGTTCGATCGAGCACCTCGCGCACCGCCGCAAGGATGGCGGCCCGATCGGACGATTTCGCTCGGACCGAGAAAGGGTATCCCTGCAGGTTCCTCGCTATGCGGACCCGGGTGGAGAGAACGATGTCGCTGTGGGGCCCGCTGGCATCCAGCCAATTGAGCCCGAAATCGGGCATCGTCGCCAGGTCAAACGGTTTCATACGTCGACCGCCGTCTCCAGTTCACGGATCTGGTCGCGGATCAACGCGGCTCGCTCGAAGTCCTCGGCTTCCACCGCGCGCTGAAGCTTGCGTCGCAGCCCGGCGAGGCGCGCGCTCCGGTCCACTCCGGTGGAGGCCGGTGGCACGTACACTTTGCCCAGATGGTAGGTCGATCCGTGGATACGCCGCAGGATGGCCCGAAGCTGGGTCTCGTATATGGAGTAGCAGTGAGGACAGCCCAGCCGGCCGGTACGTCTGAAGTCATCCACCGTCGTGTGGCAGTAGCTGCACGGCCCCGCGACGGCGGCTTCTTCGTCCGATATCGCCGCCTGACCCATCTGGGCGAGGAAGTCACTCAGAGGCAGGTTCTTCGCCGAGCTGCCGGCGTCCAGCCCCTTATCAGCCGCGCAGGCCGGACAGAGATGCACGGTCGTCATCTCGTTCTCCACGATCTGCGTCAGGTGGACCTCCGCCTCGTTTTTCCCGCAATTATCGCATAGCATCACGGAACCACCTCGTGCTCCGCCATCGTCACGGATACAGGGTGTAAAACCCCCTCGTGCAGCCAGAGAATCCGATCGGCCCGGCCAGCCAGCTCCTGGTTGTGCGTCACGAGAACAACGGCGAATTCGCGTTCGTCTCGCAGCCGGAAGAACAACTTGTGGAGCCCCGCCGCCGTCTGGTCGTCCAGGTTGCCGGAGGGCTCATCAGCCAGGAGGACGAGGGGATCGTTCGCCAGCGCCCGGGCTACAGCCACGCGCTGCCTCTCCCCGCCGGATAGCTGGGGGGGCTTGTGCCCCGCCCGCTGCTCCAACCCGACCTCCCTGAGCAATTCCTCGGCCCGGCCCCGGGCCCGTGTGCCCTCTACATCACCAATCAACAGGGGCATCATAATATTCTCAAGCGCACTGAACTCCCGCAACAGGTGGTGGAACTGGAAGACGAAGCCAATTCGGCGGTTACGGACCTGCGCCAGCTGACGATCGTCCAGGCCGGACAACCGCTGCCCCTCCAGGTAGACCTCTCCCCGCGTCGGCCGATCCAGACCCCCGAGCAGATGGAGCAGTGTGCTCTTCCCCGCCCCGCTGGCGCCGGTTATCGCCACCACCTCACCCGCCTGGACCGCCAGGTCGACACCCTTCAGGATCGGCAGTTCTGACCCGTCGCTGTCCAGGAACGACCTGCAAAGGCCTTCGCAAGCCACGGCTGGTCCGCCGCCTGCTGCGTCTCCGCTCCGTGGCTCGCTCGCCGCGTCACTCATGCCGGATGGCCTCCACCGGCGTCAAGCGTGCCGCCTGGCGCGAGGGATAGATCGTCGCCGCAAAGGAAATGAGGATGCTGGCCACGACGATAAGAGCCAGATCGAACGGGCTCAGCGTGATGGGAATGCGGCTGATGATGTAGACGTCGCCCGGCAGGGTCAGGAGACCGAAGTAGTCGATCGCCCAGCTCAGCCCCAGCCCGCCGGCAAGTCCTAGCAACGTGCCGGCGACCCCTATGATGATGCCCTGGAGCAGGAACACCCGGTGGATCCGCTGCGCGGTCATCCCCATCGAGCGCAGGATTCCGATCTCGCGCGTCTTGTCCGCCACCACCATGATAAGCGTGGACACGACGTTGAAAGCGGCGACCAATACGATGAGGAGCAGAACCAGCGCCATCCCCATCTTTTCCAGCTTGAGCGCGTTGAAGAGGCCCTCGTTCATCTTCTCCCAACCCCGCAAGGTGTACGGGTAGCCGAGTTGCTCCTCGAGCCGTTCCGCCACCCGGTCGGCTTGCCAAGCGTCGGTCACCCAGACGGCCAGACCGGTGACGGCTTCGCCCAGCCCCAGCATCTCCTGAGCGGCGGCGAGCGATATGTAGCCCATCTGATTGTCGTACTCGTACATACCGCTCCTGAACAGGCCCACTAGCTCGAATTTCTTGAATTTCGGGATGAAGCCTGCCGGCGTGAGCTCGGCACCCTGGCCGGAGATGAGGCTGATCGTGTCGCCGGGATAGACAAGCAGCCGGTCGGCTAGCCGGAACCCGAGCACCATGCCGGGAAGGCCGGAGTCGGTATCGTCGAACGCCCAGTCCCCCAAAGCGAGTTGATCGGAGATCCGCCCCGTAGCTTCGCGGGTTATGCCGCGCAGCGCCACTCCTTGCTGGTAGTCCACGTCCTGGAAGATGAGGGCCTCCGAGTAGACGAAAGGCTCCACGCTCGTGACGTCCGGATCCTCTTGCACCAGACGCAACGGAGTTTCCCAGTCGTCCAGCCTGAGTCCAGGTCCGAAGGTCAGCACCATGATGTGCGGATTGGTGCCGAGAATCCCCTCGCGGACCGCGCGCTGAAGCCCCGACATCACCCCGACCACGACGATCAGGGCCATGACGCCAACGCAGATGCCGCCGATGGCTATCACCGTGATGAGGTTCAGAAAGCGAGATTGACTTCGCGCCGAGAGGTACCGGGATGCCAAAAAGAACTCGAACGACATCGTCCTATTCCGGCCTCAGAGTCGGGAAAAAGATCACTTCGCGAATCGAGGCGCGATCCGTCAGGATCATGACCAGGCGGTCGATCCCCATCCCCATCCCGCCCGTGGGTGGCAGACCGTACTCGAGGGCTGCGATGTAGTCCTCATCGATCTGATGCGCTTCCTCCCAACCCTCCTCTTCACGCATACGCGCCTGGCCCTCGAAGCGTTCTCGCTGCTCGAACGGATCGTTCAGCTCGCTGAACGCGTTGGCAAGCTCATGGCCGGCAACGTAGACCTCGAAGCGCTCGGTCAGGTGCGAGTCCCCACCCCGTTTGTGCTTGGCCAGCGGGCTCAGCTCCAGCGGATAATCGTAGATGATGCACGGGCCGGTCAGGTGGTCCTCGACCCGCACCTTGAACAGGCCGTCCAACAGAGCCGCACGCCCCTTGCTGTCCGCGTCTTCCACACCGGCTTGGAGCGCGGCAGCCCGCAGTCCGTCCGCGTCCAGACCGGATACGTCCAACGAGCCGTAGTTCTCCAGAGCCTGATACCAGCTGAGGCGAGCCCAGGGCGGGCGGAAGTCCAGTTCCCGTCCCTGGTACGTCAGCCGCGCGGACCCCGAGATCTCGACTACGACGTGGTGAACGAGCGCCTCGGTGAGCTCCATCATGCCCTCGTAGTCGCTGTAAGCCTGATAGAGCTCCAGCATGGTGAACTCAGGGTTATGGGTCCGGTCGATGCCTTCGTTGCGGAAGACCTTGCCGATCTCGTAGACCCGCTCGAGGCCGCCCACGATGAGCCTCTTCAGGTAGAGCTCATCGGCGATGCGCAGGTAGAGCTCCATATCCAGCGCCCGGTGATACGTCTTGAAAGGCTGCGCCATCGCGCCGCCGTAGATCGGCTGCAGGATGGGTGTCTCGACGTGCACGAAACCGCGGCCATCCAGGAACTGCCTGATCTCCTGCAGGACCCGGGCACGGGCGACGAAGAGATCACGAACCTCGGGGTGGACGGCCAGGTCCGCGTATCGCTGGCGGTAGCGGCTGTCTACGTCCGCGAACCCGCCATGGACGATCGCTTCGCCTCCTTCGCCGGTCTCCTCTTTCCCATAGGGCAGCGGCCGCACCGTCTTCGCCAGGAGCTGCACGTCCTTCGCCTTGAGCGTGATCTCGCCGGTTCGGGTTCTGAAGATCGTGCCTTCGGCCCCAATCCAGTCGCCCAGGTCCAGCAACTGCACGAGCTCGTAACGCGCTTCGCCCAAAATGTCCAGGCGGAAGTAGACCTGGATCTTGCCGGTGCGGTCCTCGAGATGGATGAAGGTCGTCTTGCCATGCGGGCGCAGAGAGCGAACGCGCCCCGCCAGCCTGTAAGTGGGGGTCGTCTCGTCACCCATCGCGACGTAGTCGCGGATCGCCCCTTCCGTCGAGCACGTCGGCTCGTACCGGTAGGCGAACGGTTCGATACCGAGTTCGGTCAGTCGGCGCAGCTTCTCGCGCCGTGCCTCCATGACATGTTGCGCCTCACCCGTTTCGGTCATGCCCTCTGGGCCCCGTGCCGCTTGAGGTAACCGATGATGAACTTGTCAATGTCCCCCTGCATGACGCGCTGCACATCGCTCTGCTCGATGTTCGTTCTGTGATCCTTGACCATCGTATAAGGTTGAAAAACGTAAGAGCGGATCTGGTTGCCCCACGCGATGTCGGTCTTCGTTTCATCCAGCTTCTCCCGCTCCTTCCGCCGCTCTTCCATCGCCCGCTCGTAGAGCGCCGCCCTCAGCATCTTCATCGCCGTGGTCTTATTGCGGTGCTGGCTCCGCTCCTGCTGGCAGGAGACGACGATGCCTGTCGGCTCGTGCGTGATCCGCACCGCCGAGTCGGTCTTGTTGACATGCTGGCCGCCCGCGCCCGAGGCACGGTACGTATCGATTCGAAGGTCTTCCGGGTTCACTTCCACCTCCACGGCATCATCGACCACGGGATACACGAAGACCGACGCGAATGAGGTGTGGCGGCGGGCCTGCTGATCGAACGGCGAGATGCGAACCAGTCGGTGGACGCCTTTCTCCGCCTGCAGGTATCCATAAGCGTAGCGCCCGCGCATCTCGAGGGTGACGGACTTGATGCCGGCTTCCTCTGCCGGGACCAGGTCGATAATCTCCGCATCGAACGAGTGGGACTCGGCCCAGCGGACATACATGCGCATGAGCATCTCGGCCCAGTCCTGTGAGTCCGTGCCCCCGGCGCCCGGGTGGATGGTGAGGAAAGCATCGCGCTCCGCATCCGTCCCCCGCAGCATGTTGCGAAACTCGAGCTCCTCCACCTCCCTTTCTAACTGCTGGACTTCCGCCCGGAACTCCTCCTCCATGCCGGGCTCGCCCTCGGCTTCCATCAGCTCGCCGAGTTCCAGCAGGTCCCCGGCTCTACGCTCGAGCTCCGACCACGGTTCCACCCAGCTCTTCAAGTCGTTCAGCTCCTGCATGACGGCGCGCGCGCCCTCAGCATCCTCCCAGAACTCCGGCGATCCCGTCTTCGCCTCCAGTTCGGAGATTCGAGCGGTCTTCTTGCCTAGGTCAAAGATACCCCCTGAGCTCCTCGATGCGCTCTCGTAGCTGCTTCAGCGCGCCGAGCTCGGTCACCACCGCCATGGCCTCACCTCACTGGTTAAGAATCTACTGCCCATAATCATTAGGGCCGCCCAACCGGACGGCCCTCTGGTCGCTTCGGTCAGCTGCAAGAATATCTGCGCCACCGCTCGCCGGTCAACCTGCCCCACCTGCCTCAGAACACCCGCTTGCCCTTGGCGAGAATCTCGTTCAGGGCGTCACGAAAATAGGGAGTGCTTTTCGCGACATCGAGTCCGACCTGGGCGGCGTATTCTTGCCACGACTTCCGCAGATCGTCCTGGAAGAGCTCCTTCAGACGACCTTCCTTGAGTCCCTGCTCCTGGCGCTCAGGATGGTAGGCTGCCAGGTCGGAGATCAATGCGCGGGCAAGGCGACGCGCCCGCGCCTCCTGGTCGGGCTTGCCGAACGGGAATGCGGCGACGCCTGACGGTGCCTCCGCGGGAGCCGCTGCCGGAGCTTCGGGCGGCGGCTCGGCCGGTTCGGCTTCGACCTCCGCCCCGACTCGCTCCGGCTCGGCCGCTTCGGGCTCGGCCTCCGCCGCGACTTGCCCCGGCTCAGCGATGGGCTCCGCTGGGAGCGCCGTGCTTCCCGCGGCCTCGTCGATGACCGCTGGCTCGGGCGCTGCCGGCACGGCGACGGCGGCAAGCTCAAGCTGCTGCTTTTCCGAGACCACCTCGAAAACCCCTCCGCACACCGAGCAGCGGGCCCGTACCCCCTCAGCCGGCACTTTGCGCGGATCCACTCGAAATACTGTCTTGCACTGTGGGCAGGAGACGTTCATGGTCTTTCCTTCATGTCTACCGTGGTTCCCAGACGGTTCCTGATGGCGCGCTGCTTCGCTTGCCGTGACGCCGGTCCACCACGAAGATAGAGCCCTCCTTGGTTTTCGCGTAGGCCTTCATCTCTGTTGCCAACTCACCGACCTGCGCAGTGTGAGTGAACTTCTGCTCGTGATTGGTCACGACCCCGATCGACAGCGTCATCAGGGAGATCCGGTGAAGCTGACCTCGCCGGTCCTTCCCCCAGAAGAATCCGGCTTTCCTGTCCTCTTGCGAATACTGAAAGGGTATCAGCGTGTCGAAGATCGCAATAATCTCCCGGCAACATGTCTCAAAGATATCCAGCGACACGTTGAAGATGAAGTCATCGCCGCCAATGTGACCGATGAACCCGAAGGGCGCAAAAGCCTTGACGACATCTCGAAGGATCTTGGAGGTTAGCAGGATCACCCGGTCGCCCTGCTGGTAACCGTAACGATCGTTGAACTCCTTGAAGCTGTCGATGTCGGCGTAACACACGGCGAAATCCTCGCTCGCCCCCAGACGCGCGGCGATATCCCGCTCTATCATGGCCGTTCCAGGCAGCCGTGTGGTCGGATGGACGCTCACGTCGCGCTCGACGCGACGGGCTACGGTATCAAGCCGCAGTAGCTTCTCGCGCTCGTCCATGCTGCGCTTGAGGAAGTCATCGGCGCCCGCCTCGAGCGTTCGACCGATGACGTCGGTCACAACCTCGTCGGACCACACGACCAAGGGGACTATTGCGCTGAACGGGTCGGACTTGAGCTTCGAGATGAGCCCACAGACCTCCTCGATGTCCCCGTTGCCGTCAAGCAGCACAAGCGCCGGGTGGCCGCGATTAATAAGCATCAGGACCTCGGCGGCCGTCCGCGCCGTTACAAGAGTAGACTCCCGCCGCGCCACGTAGGCCAACAGGGCCGGTGGGGGCTCGGATTCGGCGGAGGAGTAGAATACTATGACTGGCAGTAGAGGCATCTATTAGAAATGGGTCGCAGTCCTCCTGGGAATCCAGTTCAACTTACTGCCGGGCCAACGGCCAGTCAATTTGGCGTTCTGGCCGGCTGTTCTGCCAGGCCCAAATCGAGCTTCCGATCCTCTTTGTCCACCGAAACCACCTGAACCGCGAGCCGATCACCCAGGCGAAAACGCCGCCGCCGCACTTCACCAACCAGAGAGTATTCCTCCTCCACGAACTGGTAGTAATCGTCCTCCAGCCGGCTTACATGGATAAGCCCCTCCGCCAGCACGTCGTCCAGCAGGATGAAGATTCCGTACGGGGTCACGCCGCTGATTGTCCCGTTGAACGTGTCGCCGAGATGCCGTTCCATAAACTCCAATCTCTTCAAATCGACGGAATCACGTTCCGCCTCCACCGCCTCGCGCTCGCGAGCGGAGGCTCGATGAGCCACCGCCCTCAGCTGCTCGTTCAACGACTCCGGCACCGGTCGCTGCTCGAGCAACGCGGTCCGCACGATCCGGTGAATCACCAGATCCGGGTACCGCCGGATCGGCGAGGTGAAATGCGTATAGGCCCGCGAGCCGAGTCCGAAGTGTGCTTTGATTTCCGCGCTGTAGCGAGCCTGTTTCATGCTGCGCAGCGTGAGCATCGACACCACGGCCTCCTCGGGCCGGCCCTCCACCGCAAGAAGCAGCTTCTGCAGAGCGCGAGAAGAGCGGTGGGCGTTCTTCGGCAACTTGAGCCCGAGGCCGGCCACGAACTCGCGAAGCCGGTCCAGGCGCTCGGGGTCCGGTGGCTCGTGGATGCGGTATATGAACGGCAGCTTCTTCTGCTTCGCCAGCCTGGCGATCGACTCGTTGACGAGGACCATGAACTCTTCGATCAGCCGGTGCGTATCCAGCCTGAGCAGCCGTTGTATGTGAGTGGGTTCGCCGGCGGCGTTAACCACGACCCGGGCTTCAGGCAAGTCGAAGTCGAGCCCTCCGCGAGCCTGACGGCGTGCGCGCAACTGGGCGGCCAGGTCCCGCAGCTGCCGTAACCCGTCTCGCAGATCGCCGTCTGTGGCCTGCGCGCCATCGATGATCTGCTGAGCTTCTTCATAGCTCAGAGCGAAGCGGCTGTTGATCACTCCGGCCGCAAGCTCCATCGAGAGGACCTCGCCGGTCGGACCCATCTCCAGCAGAACCGAGAGGGTGAGACGATCCTCTCCCGGTCTCAGCGAGCACAGGTCACCTGACAGGGCTTCGGGGAGCATGGGCAGAACGCGGTCCACCAGGTAGACGCTGGTGCCCCGGTGGAACGCCTCCAGATCGATCGCCGATCGCTCTTGCACGAAGTCGGAGACGTCCGCGATATGGACGCCTACACGCCAGCGGTCCTTCTCGAGCTTCTCGATCGAGATCGCGTCGTCGTGATCCTTGGCGTCAGCCGGATCGATCGTGAAGGTCAGCAGCTCACGGAAGTCTTCTCGATCATCCACGTCGCCGTGCGCCACCCGTGCCAGTTTCTCCGACTCGGCGAGCACATCAGGAGGGAACGCGACTGGAAGCTCATGGGCGTGAACGATGGCGAGGACGTCGACCCCCGGCTCACCCGGACGGCCCAGCACTTCAGCGATCTCGCCGACCGGATCGTGATGGTCGCTGCCCCAGTCGATGATGCGAGCGACCACGATATCACCGTCCCGCGCCCCTGCCTCGCTGCCGGCCGGCAAGAAGACGTCGCGGCGCAGAGTCTCCTCACCCGGCGTCAGGTATCCGTAGTGGCCGGAGCGGCGATAGGTGCCCACGACCTGCGTACGCGCCCGTTCCAGCACCTTCACGACCGCGCCTTCGGGATTCCAGCCGCGCCTGCGGCGCTCGATACGCGCGACTACTCGATCGCCGTCGTAGGCATTCCCCAGCCGAGACGTCGGGATGAATACATCGCCCTGCCCGGCATCGGGTACGACGAACCCGTGCCCGCCGCGCGTGATCTGCAGCTGCCCCACGACCAGGTTGATGCGGTCCGGCACCGCGTAACGCCCGCGCCGGACCCGATAGATTGCGCCGGCTTCCTCGAGCTCATGCAGCAGGCGCTTGAATGCACCGTACTCGCGAGTCTCGACCTCGAGCGCTCGTGCGATTTCCTTTGCCCGGAGGGGCCGCTCGGCCCGCTCCTGCAGAAAGCGCACGATGACGCCTCTGTCGATCATCCCCGGCTTTCCTCTAGTCGTCGGACAAAAAAAGGGCCTCCCAGAGGAAGGCTGCCGCTGGAAGACTCACCGGCGGGAGATCCTCAGAAGGTGACACCGAAGGTGAGCTGAACGGCCTCTTCTCCCGTGGACGCCGTGATATCATCGAAACCACGACTGAAGTCCAGATAGAACCACTGGACCTCCAGGCCGAGACCCATCGATGGCCCACCCAAGCCAGACTCGAGAAAGGCGTAGCCCGCTCGCAAAAAGAACACCTCTCCGACACCGAACTCGGAGCCGAACATCACGTCCGGGCTGCCCAGATCGCGCCACTGATCCTGGAAATCCATGGCCAGCGACAATCCGAACATCTGGTTCTCCAGCTTGGGGGTCAGAACGCGATAAGCAACGCCGAAACGTACCCGCGTAGGCAGCGGATCTTCTTCCGTCGCTCCCTTCAAGGGGAAACCCAGGTGCCGAATCGATGCGCCCAGCGCGATCGGCAGGCCGGCAAAGCGGTCATAGATCATTCCCAAGTCCACAGCCTGTGTCGTCCGTGTGAACGACTGCTGTCCCGTGCAGAGGCCGTCACAGCGGAAGACCAGCTGGATGATCTTGTAATTGACACCCAGTTCCAACCTGCCGACGATTCGCCTCGCGAACGTGAGGAGGAACTCCTGATTGCGGAAATTGATGTTGCCCTGCACCACGCCCTCGCTGCTCGTGCTGGGCTGGTCGCCGGTATCCACCAGGTAGTACGTGAAACCGAGGGTGCCGATGGATTGGAGGGGCCAGAGGAGCGAGATGACGTCACTCTGCGTGTCGAAGAGAGTCTCGCTGTGATTGAAGACCAGGCCAACTTTTTCGAGACCGGCGACGCCAGCCGGATTCCAGAGCAACAGATCGCCGCTCCCGCGCAGGCCTGTCACGGCACCACCCATCCCTACGGCACGAGCGCCGACCGGCAGGAGCAGGAACTCTGCACCTTCCGCGGGTCTCACTACGCCGGCAGAGCGAGCCACGCCTTCGTCCTCGCCGCCCGCGCCCGGAAGAATCCTCTCCTGGGCCTCCGCGACCAGAGGAACTCCAAGAAAGGCCAGCAAGGTGGCCAGGACCGCCAGGTCAGAAAGGTTCGGCTTCATCGATCAGCATGACCGGAATCCCATCCTCTATATTGTAGTGCAGACGGCAGGCATGGCACAAGAGCGCCGCCTCTTCCTCCCGGTATTCCAGCTCACCCCGGCACTTGGGGCAAACCAGCACTTCCAGCAGGGATTCGTCGAGCATGGGATCTCCTCTTTCCACCCCTATTATCTACAGCCTAACGCGCCTTCTGTCCACCACCGGCGTTCGGGGGCAGGCGGAAGCCCAACTGCTGCAGCTGCCCATACTTGCGGGACCAACCGGGCATCACCTTGACGCGCAACTCGAGATAGACGCGATTACCCACCAGTTCCTCGATCTTCACACGTGAGAGCTCTCCGACCCTCTTGATCGCCGAGCCCCCTTTGCCGATCACGATTCCCTTCTGGCTCTCTCTCTCGACGTAGATGATGACGCGTATGTAGATGGGATCCTGCTCTTCGCGGAACTCGTCTACTCGACAGGCGACGCTGTACGGAATCTCGTCACGAAAAACCTCCATGCACGTTTCCCTGACGAACTCCTGCGCGAAGAAGCGAACCGGCTGGGTAGCAGTGTCCTCGATCGGAAAGAGCGGTGGCGATTCCGGCAGCAGCGGTACCACGCGCTCCAGGAAGTCAGCGAGCCCCTCTTCGGTGACCGCCGAGAGGGCCAAGGCAGGAAAGCCCCTCCTCTCGATCTCAAGCCTCAGCGTCTCCCTCTTCGCTTCGTCCACCAGGTCGATCTTGTTGAGTGCTACGAGTACCGGCAGCGAGCCGCTGCGCGTCTTGTTCGCCAGCGCCTCGTCTGGGAGCGTGTCCGGTCGTGTGGCGTCGCTAATGAACGTAATCACGTCGCACTCTTCCATCGCCGCGCCTGCCGCCCAGCGCATGGCTTCCTGCAGAGCATAACGCGGCTCGATGAGACCGGGAGCGTCGATGAAGAGGATCTGAAACCGATCGGTGCTGAGGATGCCGGCCACGCGTTCCCGGGTTGTCTGGGCTTTGGGAGAGACGATGCTGAGATGTTCTCCCACCAGGGCGTTGAGCAGGGTGGATTTCCCGACATTGGGCTGCCCGGCCAGCGCCACGTAGCCGCAGCGATAGCCCTCTAGCCCGTCGCTTCTCTCCACTTCCCGCACGCACTCCCCGCTTCCCCTAAGATCTGTCATACGTTCAGGATAGAACGCTCTATCTAAAGGATATTCAAAGTGCCCATCCGGCACCGAACACCGAACCCTCAGTCATCAAGCGTCATCACAATGGCGAATGTTCGACCCCGCACGTTCGAAGAGTGAACTCAGGGATTTCGATGTACAGTCTTGGGTGTTGATCGAGAAAAGCGCCGCCTATCCCCTGAACGGGACGGGCGGCGCTTTGAATAGCTCCGGCGGCGACCTACTCTCCCACGAGCTTGCGCCCGCAGTACCATCGGCGCTGAGGGGCTTAACTGCCGAGTTCGGGATGGGATCGGGTGTTTCTCCCTCGCTATGGCCACCGGAAGAGAGAAAGAAGTCAGGTTGGGTGAGCACCGGAAGTGTGTGTGAGCGCAGTTTTTCAAAGAGGGTATGAGCCTCACGGTCGATTAGTACGGCTCGGCTGAACGGATCGCTCCGCTTACACCTGCCGCCTATCTACCCAGTCGTCTCCTGGGGACCTTCAGAGAGCTTTACACTCTGGGAGACCTCGTCTTGGGGTGGGCTTCCCACTTAGATGCTTTCAGCGGTTATCCCTTCCCGGCGTGGCTACCCTGCGCTGCCCCGGGCGGGACAACAGGTACACCAGAGGCCAGTCCCTCCCGGTCCTCTCGTACTAGGGAGAGCTCCCCGCAAGTCTCCAACGCCCACGGCGGATACAGACCGAACTGTCTCACGACGTTCTAAACCCAGCTCATGTACCGCTTTAACGGGCGAACAGCCCGACCCTTGGGACCTTCTCCAGCCCCAGGATGCGATGAGCCGACATCGAGGTGCCAAACCTCCCCGTCGCTATGAACGCTCGGGGGAGATAAGCCTGTTATCCCCGGCGTACCTTTTATCCGTTGAGCGACGGCCCTTCCTTACGGGACCGCCGGATCACTAAGGCCTGGTTTCCCACCTGCTCGAGGTGTCCCTCTCGCAGTCAAGCTCCCTTGTGCCTTTGCACTCGCCGCGCGATTACCGGCCGCGCTGAGGGAACCTTTGCGCGCCTCCGTTACTTTTTAGGAGGCGACCGCCCCAGTCA
>FXBF010000019.1_pt1 | contig 39015 bp, 35 predicted proteins | sample 5335321 | NCBI WGS metagenome assembly FXBF01 (sample SAMEA103928391, study PRJEB20085) | sediment metagenome | isolation source: sediment
TCCTGGATTTGTGCATCCCTGCACATCACTCTACCTCCTCGACCGCCATTCCCGACGCGATTCTACCTCCTCCATCCCTGGAGTCGCGCATCCTTGCAGTCGTACCCTTTCCCTGAGGGGAAGGAGAAGTCGGTAAATCTCAGGCCTGGACCACAATCAACGGCACGCGCATTTCCTGTTCGCTCAATCCGCCGTGGGAGCCGATGTGGACGTGGTAGCGCTCTCCCGGCAGCCAGTCCTTGATGGTGTGGTTGCCGGTCATGGCCAGGGTGTAGTCGCCGATGCGCGCTTTCAGTTGCGGGTGCGGCGGGCCGAGGCCGAAATAGCCCTGCGTGATCAGATCCTCGCTGCGGAAGAGTTGGGCATAGTCAGCCAACTCGGTTTGTATGTAGTCCTCAAATTGCTTGCGCTTGTCCGCGTGCACATAACAGTAGGCCAAGCGGCGTTCGCCGCACAGGGGGATCAGCAACGTTTCCTTAAGCCTCGGGTGGTCATCGAGTTCGATGCAGTGATCGGGGCCGCCGTCGATGAAACCGTGGTCGGCGACGACGATGACCGTGGTGTCCGTCCCTTTAATCGCCTTCAGGAAGCGGCTGAAGGTCTTGTCGATCTCGTAAAAATGGCGCGCGACTTCCGGGCTTTCGATGCCGTGGTCGTGCGCCAGCCTGTCGAGTTCGGACCAGTAGGCGTAGATGTATTGGCGTTCTTTGCCTTCGCGCAGGACGCCCTTGATGGTTCTGAAAAGCCCGGCGAGCGAACTATAGGCCCTGATGCCAGCCTTGCCGGCGTGGGCGGCGTTGAAGTCGGAGTAGGCGATCCGGCCGGGAGAGACGACAAAGGACGGGGCGTTGATCCGGTCGAAGACGGGTTCGTGGCCGTAGAATTCGGCGGCATCGATGCCCGCCGTTCCCAGGGGCGTGCCGGCGAGCCGGGGGCGAAACGGCAGCACGGCGAGGATAGTGCCGAGTTCGCTGAAATAGGTGAACCAGCCGGTGAGCCCGTGCTGCTGGGGCGCTTGGCCTGTCAAGAAGGTCGTGATCGCCGCGGCCGTGGTCGGCGGAAAGACCGAGGTCATGCTGCCCTTTAGGTGTCCGTGCAGGGTGCTTTCGCGGCCGGTGCGGGTGAGGAAATCGTGGCCCATGCCATCGATGACGAGCAGAACGATATTTCTCGTCGCGCGTAAGGAAACCGGGTCCAGGAGCTTCAGCGGCGGGTAGCGGTACGGCGCACCGTCAAAGGCGTGGATGATCGAGGTCATCAGGTTAACGATACCGCCGCCTTGGTAATCAGGCCGCGGGCCGGGAATCGTCTTTTGTGCCGGTTGCCTGGCGGGTGGTGTGCGGTTTCCTTTCATGGCTTCGCGGCGCCGACTGTGCCAGCGCTTGCCCCCTTCTCCAGTCTGTTTACGTTTATGCTCATTTTTCCAGAAACGGTTTTTCAATCACTTCCAGTGATGGAACGCGCAAGATAGAGTTGTCTCCACTTGCGCCCGGAAATTTCTTTCAGCATGCCTTTTTCTTGCAGCAGTGTCACCGCCTGGCGGGCCGCCGAGTTTGAGGCAGCACGCTTTGAAAGAAAATACAACAATTCTTTCAAAGCTCATGTGGCTTTGAAAGCGGGCTTTCAGAGGCGATTATCGGCCCGGGGCGCAGCGGGGGTCGGCACAGCGTAAACAGTAAAAACGGTGAGGGGTGGGGCTAGCTTTTCCCGACCGGCATGAGACACAGGGGCGTTTCCTCATGCGTCAAGTGCATCACGTGTTGCACCTGTTTATCGTCGAAGGCGCCGACGACGACGGTGGCGAGCCCCAGGGCCACCGCCTGCAAAAACACGTTCTGGGTGGCATGGCCGGTCTCCAGGTGTGCATACTGGATGCCCCGTTTGCCGTATTTCCGGGTGGTGCGGCGAAAGACGGCAGCGAACACAAAAACTGCGGCGCCCTGCTCCACCCATTCCTGATTGAGCGCCGCAGCGGCCAGTTCACGGCGCTTGTCCCCCTCCGTGGTCTGCTTCAGGACATGCCCCTGCGGGCGATAACGATAGGCGCCGGCATTGAGTCCCTCGACGTTGCCGGCGGCAAGATGAATTTCGAGGGGATACAGCGCGCCGGCGGAAGGGGCGATTCGCAGATAGCCGGTGGCGGTGATGCCCTGCGCCGCCCAGAGCAGTTGCGAGACCTCATCCAGCGTTAGGGGCGCGTCGCTGAATTCCCGGACCGAGCGGCGCTGCGCCATGACCTGTTCCAGAGGCTGGCGGCCCTGGCGCCGGGGCGCGGGGAGTTTGACGATCCGGGGAAAGAGGGGCGGTGTCATTGGTTTGCGGACCTCCCTGCCAGCCTGTTTTAGCAATGTGTATAGAAAACCCTAGCACAGGCTGTCCGGGGAGAGGACATAGGCGTGCCCGGGAGATTACAGTAAACGCCAGGATGAGCGATTCTGACTTAACGATCCAGGTGGAGTGCTATGCCGGTTATCGCGGCGAGGAGACCCCGCGGCGATTTTTTCTGGGCGGGAGAAAGGTGGAGGTTAAGGAAATCCTCGACCGGTGGCTTGCGCCCGACCACCGTTATTTCAAGGTTCGCGGGGATGACGGGAACGACTATATCCTCCGTCATGATGCCGCGACGGATCGGTGGGAACTGACGATGTTTGATGTGACACGTTGATGGGTGAGGAAGATTAGTAGCGAGTGGCTAGTGGCGAGGAGGGGGTGAGAAGGTAAACCGTCAGGTCGCGACCGCTTTGAGTTTGGCCACCAGCTGCAGCACCGCCGGGTAGTCTTTAGCCAGGTTGTTCAGCACATTGATCATTGCCTGGGCATCTTCTTTCTTGCCCGCTTTTTTAAACGCGACGCCGGCGCGATAATACCATTCGATTGCCTGCTTCTTGTCGGCCTCCACGCCGGCGCCGTTTTCAAACAGGTAACCCAGGCTGTTGGCGGCATCGCCCAGGCCCTGGGTCGCCGCCTTCTGGTACCAGATGATGGCCTTGGCCGTGTCTTTCTGCATGCCGCGACCGTCAGCATACCAGGCGCCGAGGACATATTGCGCCTCGGGATGCCCGCGTTCCGCGGCCCGGCGGTAATATCTCAGTGCCTGGGTATCATTGCGCAGCGCGGCAGTGGCGGTGGTGTAGAAATTGCCCAAGGCGAACAGGGCGCGCGGGTAGCCGCGCTCGGCCAGCGGTTTTAACCGTTTCAGCGCCGTGTCGTATTGCTGTTTGTTGAACGCTTCCATGCCCTCTTGAAAGATCTGCCAGTCCGGGCGCTTGGCGCGACGCAAGCGGTAAACCTGCCAGCCGGCGGCACCGACCGGCGCGAGCAACAAAAGCTGCAACCAGAAACTCTGGATGAACCAGACCACAAGGGTGACGACAACCAGCGCGGCGACGAAAATCACGGGCAGGATGAGGACGGAGGTCGAGACCGCGCTGAATTTCGTGAAGACACTTTCCTTTTTCGTGAAATCGACCTCCTCCATCACCAGTTCTTGCGCCCAATGGCGCTTCTTGCGAAAGAGCGTGATACCCAGGCCCAGCCCCAGGGCGGCGCCCGCGAGATGGGCCACGAAGTTGGTCGGGCCGCCGGTTCCCCGCAGGCTGTCGAACAGGTCCAAGCCGACAAACGAAGCGGCGACGAACCAGGCCGGGATCCCGAAGGTGCCAAAAAAGATCAGGAACCAGAAGAAGAACCGGATCTTGGCCCGCGGCAGGAAATAGACAAACAGCGCGACCATGCCCATCACCACGCCGGACAACCCGAGCGTCGGGCGCGTGTCCGCCGACAAGACGGCGATGACGTTGTCGATGCTTGCGATGCCGACACTTAGAAACACGATCGTTGTCAGGAACAGCACCGGACCGATGAGGAGCTCGACCGTGGCGGCGAAGGCGAAGAAGAAAAAGAGATTAAAGACCACGTGCCCCAAGCTGCCGTGGGCCACAGCACTCGTGAGCATGCGCAGCGGATTCCAGGACGGCCGCGGCAGCCACAAGGCCGCGGTCAGAAAGCGCGGCGCGTTGTCCGCGAACTGCCGGTAGGTCTCGCGGTAGCGCTCGGCGCGTGTTCCCCCTTCTTGATTCGTCAGTTCCTTCACGCGCCGGGCGAGTGCTTTCTCCGGATCTGGGGCGATATACGTGCCCAGCATGGCGCTCATGCAGGCGTCCTGACTCCTGGCCCACTTCGGCGGACTGCGCCACCTCCCCTGTTCCCGCGCCGATTCTTCCGAGATCACCTGCCCGGTGCAGAATGCCTCGGCCCGTTTCTCAATGGCAACAAGATTGCGTAGTTGCGCGGCGAACACCGCGAGGGCCAAAAGCGAGACCAGGATCGTGATGACCGGAAGCTTGTGCAGCTTGATTTGGGCGCGGTAGGGGAAAAAGATCATCGGCGATGGCCTGTGGTGGAGCCCGGTGATTGATTCAGCTGGATTCTCATTTAAAAAGTATAGGGCACTTCTATTAATTCCCCTCCCTGCGGGAGGGGGGAAGGGGAGGGGGATCAATCAGGGTTAACACGTTGATTTCTATCGCCCCCATCCTCGGCAACTGCTCCATGCGTTGCTCTACCTCCTCCATCCCTGGAGTCGTAACCTTCCCCCTCAAGGGGGAAGGGATTTTCTATTTTTAGAAGTGCCTTAATAATAGGGGAAAACATCGCGCAGACCGCGGCGCGGAAAATGCGCACGGTAATCAGAATTTCGGATGAAGGTGTATGCGGCTGATCTAGACGATCACCGCGATCTCCACATCCCCTTCCTTGCGCAAGACATTGACGCCCACGTCCTGGGGATGACGCTGGAAGGCCAGGTCGATGACGGCATTGCCAAACTGCAGGTTTTTGATTTGCAAGCCTTGAAAATATTCGGGCAACTGCGGATGGTCAAACAACAGTTGCGGCTTTTCGGGGGCGAAGGTGAGACCGAGACAGGCTTGCAGCAGATAGAACACGGTGCCGCTGGCCCAGGCCTGGGGCGCGCAGGCCACCGGATATAACGTCGGGCCCTGGCCGGGCAGCCGTTCGAACCCGCAGAACAGCTCCGGCAGACGATGCAAATCCATGACAATGCTGGCATCGAACAGGCCGGTGAGGATCTGCATGGCCTTGTCCTTGAAGCCGTAGCGCGCCAGGCCCATGGCGATCAGGGCGTTGTCGTGGGGCCAGACCGAGCCGTTGTGATAGGCCATCGGGTTGTAGCGGGCCTCGGCATCGACGATGGTACGCACCCCCCAACCGGTAAACGAGGTCTCGGCAAGCAACGTCTCGGCCACCTGCCTTGCGTATTCCGGGCCGGCGATGCCGCTGAACAGGGCGTGCCCGGCATTGGATGATCGCACCTTGCACGGACGCTTCTCGCCGTCCAGGGCGATGGCGTAGGTGGCGATGTCGTCGCACCAGAACGCCTGGTTGAAACGTTCCTTGAGCAGATCCGCCTGCTGCTCCAGTTCGGCGGCCCGGCCAGTTTCGCCGAACAGGGTAGCGAGAGTGGCGGCCGCCTGCTTGGCCTGGTAGACATAGCCTTGCACCTCGCACAGGGCGATAGGGCCTTCGGCCAGGCGGCCGTCGTGATGAAAGATGGAATCTTCCGAATCCTTCCAGCCCTGCTGCACCAACCCGGTGGCGCTGCGGCGGGCATACTCCACGAAGCCGTCCCCGTCGCGGTCGCCGTAGCGGTCGATCCATGTAAGCGCCCGCTCTATATTGGGCCAGATCTCCTCGAGAAACGGCCGGTCGCCGGTGCGCTCATAATAGGCCCCAGCGAGAACAACAAACAGGGGCGTGGCATCGACGCTGCCATAATAGCGCTGAAACGGCACCTCCCCCAGAGCCGCCATTTCTCCCTTGCGCGTCTCGTGCAGGATCTTGCCCGGCTCGGCGTCCTGCTCCGGGATTTCTTCCTCCGCCTGGGTGGCAGCGAGAAAGCCGAGTACGCCACGTGCCAGGACCGGGTCCAGCCACAGGAATTGCAGTGCGGTAATAATGCCGTCACGACCGAACGGGGTATTGAACCAGGGCACCCCGGCGTAGGGATAGGCGCCGTACGGGGTCTGGGTGACCAACATCTGCAGATCGGCGGCGGCACGGTTGATCCAGTCGTTGAATTGCTCGTTGGAGGTGTAGATGTTGCCCACGGCGCCGGCGGCCGCGGTGACCGCGGCGGCACTGTTGATCAGCGCCTGTTTGTAATTTAAAAGCGGTAACGCACTGTCGCCGTTCTCACAGGCGATGGTCAGATACAGTTCCTTTTCTCCCCGTTCTCCCCGGGGCGGAAGCTCAAGAGAGAAACGGACCCGGTTGTTGTTGATCTCATCGGGCGTCATGCTGAACACGAATCGGGTTCGCCGCGTCACCCCGTCCAGTCCGCGGTAGCCCAACCGCAGTTCCGACCCGGCGTGTTGCGGCGCGAGGTGTTCGCCCCGCCGTTCCCGCTGCACCCCGCGCACCTCGAACATGTCGGCGTAATCGGCGTCGACCTGGAAGTCGAGGGTGATGCTGGCCGCACGATCGCCATAGTTAACGAAGCGCATGTGCTCGTAATGCACCCCTTCCCAGATCAGCTTGCCCCGAAAGATGTGCAGTGTGTCCTTGGGGATGACCAGCCGGCCATCAGCGTACAGATCGGGGGTGGTGAGGTCCACGGTCAACAGGGTGTTGTCTTCCTTGACCGTGGAGTTGAGCAGCATTGGCCGGGATTCATTGATGCTCAGCTCGAAGCGGGACAGAAAGCGCGTGCCTTCATGGTAGAGCCCCTGCTCGCCGATGCCGATATGCTGAATGTCGCCGTAGCGGTCGAACACCCCGAAGGTTTCCCCGTGCTTGAGCACGCGGGTGCGATCATCGGCGCGTGACGAGGTCGCCGCCACATACCACCGGCCGCCGATCGCAATGACATCTTCCATCGGTGCTTTTGTCGTCAGCCCACCAGCCGCGGCCGATCGGCCGAATTGATGATTGCCCGGTACACCGCCAAGTAATCGCGCGCCATGCGCCGGGTCGAGAAACGTTGTTCAAACTCGCGCCGGCAGCGCTGCCGGCTTAAGCCGCTGACTTGCTCCACGGCGGCCAGCGCTCCTTCCGTATCTTCAACGATAAAACCGGTCTTGCCGTCCTCAATCACTTCGGGCACGGAACCGCGGCGATAAGCGATGACGGGCGTACCACAGGCCATGGCTTCAATCATAACCAGGCCGAACGGCTCTGGCCAGTCGACAGGAAACAGCAAGGCGTAGGCGTTACCGAGGAATGCATCTTTTTCACTTTCGCCGATTTCGCCCACATAGTCCACCAAGGGGTGATTCAACAGCGGTTTGATCCGGCTTTCAAAATACTCCTGATCGACCTTGTCCACCTTGGCCGCGATGCGCAACTCCATCCCCGCCCGCGTGGCGATCTCGATGGCACGGTCGACGCGCTTCTCCGGCGAGATACGGCCGATAAAGGCGAGATAATTACCGGGCCTTGCCCGAAAGGTGTAGAGGTCCGGCGGCAAGCCATGGTAAACCGTGGCCCGCCAGTTGGCGAACGGCAGCGGGGTACGCTGGTCGTTGGAGATCGACACTACCGGCATGTCGTGGAACTCGCGGTACAGCGGCGCCAGTTCCGGAATATCGAGACGGCCGTGCAGCGTGGTGAGCTGGGGCACTTCCCACTCCCGGGTGAGTGGGAAGTGCAAATAGTCGATATGAAAATGGACGATGTCGAACTCAGGCGCCCGCTTGTCGACCTTGCCCATCATCAGCACGTGGTGTGCCAGCGGATCGACGCAGTGTTTGTCCAGGCGCAGCGCCCGGGGAACGACCGGCTCCAGGTGGGCCCGGGTCACCGAGTCGCCGCTCGCGAACATGGTGACATCGTGACCCTGTCTGACCAGTTCTTCCGTCAGGTACGAGACGACCCGTTCCGTACCGCCATAGTATTTTGGTGGAATGCTCTCATAGAGTGGAGCGACCTGTGCGATTTTCATGGGTTTCTATTCCTCCTAACAAACGAAAAGCTCCAATGGAAAAAAACGCTACAGGGCTTCAGGATGCCTGTCGGCGAACAAAATTCACGGGAACGGGTGATTGATGGGGGCGAGGAAGGCAACTATCAAGGGGCGAAACGCCGTGTGCGGGACGGCGGCGTTGGCGCCCGGGGGCGTTCAGCCGCCATTCAGCTTGCCAAGCGTAGCATGCTCACCATCAGGGAATTCCCTGGGCAACCCAATCCAGAAGGAGGTGCAGTATGCGTAGCAAACATCTTATTTCCGGCCTTTTCGTGGCGGCGCTGGCCACCGCCGGCCTGGCCGCCCCTGACATGGCCCAGGCCCGGGGAGCCGGGCATTCCGCTAACGGCCACGGCGGGTACAACGGTCATGCCTATCGGCAACATCCCGGCCGGGATCGTGAATATGGCCATAGGGGATATGGTCGTAGAGGGTATGGGTATGGCCGCCATCACTACCGACCCAGGCAGCGTTATGGCCATGGGTATAGGTATCGGCACGATGGTTATCGCATCGTCTATGGTTATCCCGCCTACCTCTACCCGCCCTATTATGGCGGGGCGAGTTTCGTGTTTCGCTACAGTCGCCACGACCACTGAGAGATACCCCGTCAGCCCGGCAGGGTGTTTTGATACCCGCCGGGCGAGGCGATCCCGTATTTGCGGTACCGTCGGGCGCGAAAGCGATGAACCCATATGCTGTTGCTTTGCGCCAACAACCCCCCCGTGTATCCTAGAAAAATGAAGCTCGTCGTAAACAGTTTCGCGTTGCTCGCCCTGCTCGTCCTCCCGGGGCCCGTCCTCCCGGCAGAGGGCCCGTCATGGCACACCCGGTCGGACGTCTTCGGTACGGCGCGCTCCCGGCGCGGCAGAGATGGCGCGGCCCGGATCAGCGCCGGGGAAGCCGCCGCCATCGTGCGGGCGCGCACCGGCGGACGGGTGCTCTCCGTTGAGCGCATGCAATCGTTCGGGGGTGATGTGTACCGCGTCAAAGTACTGATCGGCCGCGGCGAGGTCCGGATCTATTTTGTTGACGCCGCCACCGGCGAAATGCGATAGCCGCAAGCCATGCGTATCCTTGTCATCGAAGACGAGGTAAAGCTCCAGCAACAGGTCCGCGACCGGTTGCGGGCCGACGGCTACATGGTGGATGCCAGCGGCGACGGCAAGGAGGGATTGTATTTTGCCTCCGAATACCCGCTGGACGCGGCCATCGTGGACATCGGGTTGCCGGGAATGTCCGGGCTCGAGGTCATCCGGCAACTGCGCAAGCAAGGCAACACCCTTCCCATCCTGATTCTGACGGCGCGTGGGATGTGGCAGGACAAGGTCAAGGGCCTGGAGGCCGGGGCCGATGATTACCTGGTGAAGCCCTTCCACATGGAAGAGCTGCTCGCACGACTGAAGGCCCTGTTACGGCGCGCTACCGGCGTGGCCAGCACCGAGCTTACCTGCGGCCCGGTGACCGTCGACACGGCCACGCAAAAGGTCACGCTGGAAGGCAAAGCGGTTGACCTTACGGCCTTTGAATACCGCTTGCTGGAATTTCTTATGCGGCGCAAGGGTGAAGTCGTTACGAAAAGCGAACTCGCCGATTACCTTTATCCCCACGACGACAACCGGGACAGCAACGTAATCGAGGTGTTGATCGGGAGGCTTAGGCGCAAGCTCGACCCGGCCGGTCAGTTACAACCCATCGAGACGTTGCGCGGGCGCGGCTATCGCTTCTTCCTTTGTGGTACGGCCAAGTGATGTGCGGGGACGCACGAACCCCTCTCCGGGGAGGCAAACACCGCACTCCAAGAGCGCGGGGGGTCCGCGGATAATGTCGATTAACGTCCGCATGATCCTGGCCGCCAGCGCGGTGCTGGCTGTCTTCATCATGTTTACCGGATTCGCGCTCGAGCGAGCGTTTGACAAAAGCGCGCAACAGGCCATGCGCGAGCGGCTGCTCGGGCAGGTGTACTTGCTGATGGCCGCGGCGGAAGTAGATAAAAACGGCCGATTGACCATGCCGGCGAGCTTACCGGAACCGCGCTTCGCCCTGCCCGGCTCCGGACTCTACGGCCAAATCAGCGGCGGTAACGGGAAGGTGGCATGGCGCTCACGTTCCACCTTAGGCGCGTCGGCGCCTTTCCCGGAACCGCTTTCGGCGGGGGCGCAAACCTTCGAGGAACGTTTCGATCCCGCGCGCAAGCCGCATTTTGTCTACAGCTTCGGGGTCAACTGGTCCGTTTCGGGGAAACCGTACTCGTTTACCTTCAGTGTCGCCGAGGACCTCGCATCTTTTTACAAACAGATCCGCCGTTACCGTGGCAGCCTCTGGGGCTGGCTTGGCGCGATGGGCGCGTTGCTCCTCATCAGCCAGATCGTGATGCTGCGCTGGGGATTGCGTCCGTTGCGCCGGGTGGCCTCGGAACTGACGGCCATTGAGGCCGGCAAACAAGACCGGCTGGCGGGCGTCTACCCGCGGGAACTCACGGGACTGACCGATAATCTTAATCGATTGTTGCGCCACGAGCGCGCCCAGCAGGCCCGCTACCGCGACGCGCTCGCCGAACTCGCCCACAGTTTAAAAACACCGCTGGCCATTTTGCGGGGCGTGCTGACGGGCAAACAACAAAAAAAGGGAGCGCTGGCGGCCACGGTGGAGGAGCAGGTGAAACGCATGGATCACATTGTGGAATACCAGTTGCAACACGCGGCCACGGCTGGGACCTCGGCGTTGATCGCTCCTGTTCCCATTAGACCGATTGCGAAGAAAGTCGTGGCATCGCTCGACAAGGTGCATCACGCCAGGCGGGTCGAGACCCTGATCGACGTCGACGACAAGCTGTGCTTTCGCGGGGATGAAGGCGACCTGATGGAATTGCTCGGCAACCTGCTGGACAACGCCTACAAATGGTGCCTCGGAAAGGTGCAAATCACGGCGGCCAGCGACAAACGTCGGCTCGTGATCACCGTGGCGGATGACGGCCCGGGGATTGAGGCGGATAAAGTAGAGAGCCTGTTGATGCGCGGTGCGCGCGCCGACGAGAATGTGCCCGGCCATGGGATCGGGTTATCCATCGTGCGGGGCATCGTTCAGGCCTATGACGGGAAAATCACGATCGGCACGAGCGCACTCGGCGGCGCCGAGATCCGGCTGGAGATGCCGGCGCGTTGAGCGGGAACCGATGCAGCAAGAGCCGCGCGATCTGGTTGCGTGGCTGGGAGCCGCGACTTACGCAACGGCCGGCGTGGATTTCTGGCTGTCGGGGAACTCTATGATTTCTTTTCCGAACAGGCCGGCCACCTCTCCCGCCGGTAGCGGCTTGCTGAACAGGAAACCCTGCACCAGGTCACAACCGTAGTTTCGCAACAGCAGCGCCTGTTCTTCTGTTTCCACGCCCTCGGCCACGACGCTCAGTTTCAACTTGTGGCCCATCGCAATGATCGCCTCGACGATCGCGGCATCGTCCGCATTCACCGTAAGGTCATGGATAAAGGAACTGTCGATTTTCAAAATGTCGATGGAAAAGCGCCGGAGATAACCGAGCGAGGAGTGGCCGGTGCCGAAGTCGTCGATAGCGACACGGACATTCATGGCTTTCAAACGTTTGAGGGCGGCGTAGACGATGTCCTGATCTTTCAATAGCGTGCTTTCCGTGATTTCGAGACAAAGGTACTTAGGATCGAGGTGCGTCTCTTCGAAAAGCCGAGCAATATGATCGGTCAGTCCCTTTTCTCCGAACTGGCGGGCAGAGAGGTTGACCATCATCTGCACCGGCGGTAGGCCCGCCTCCTGCCAAGCCTTGTGCTGGAGGCATGCGGTATGGAGCACCAGATGGCCTAAGGGAACGATCAGACCGGTCTCCTCCGCGATGGGGATGAATCGGTCCGACGGCACTTGGCCCAGATCCTCGTGCTCCCAACGAGCAAGCACCTCCAACGCCGCGATCTTGCCGGTACCCACGTTGATCAGGGGTTGGTAGTACAACTCGAGTTCCTTCCGTTCCACGGCGCGCCTTAATTGGGTTTCCACCGCCATGCGCTCGAACGCCTGGACTCCCATGTCGCTCGAGAAGAATTGGTAGCTGTTGCGGCCGAGTTCCTTGGCGCGGTACATGGCGGTGTCGGCGTTTTTCATCAGCGTCTCCTCGTCTACTCCGTTTTCCGGATATAGGCTGATGCCAACGCTTGCGGTCACAAACATCTCATGGTTGTAGATATCAAACGGCACGGTAAACACGTCCAGGATCTTCTGCGCCGCGGCAGCAACCTGATTATTATCTTCAACGTCCTCCAAGACTACCGTGAACTCGTCACCGCCCAGGCGGGCGAGCGTGTCGTCCTCGCGGATACAGTGCCTGAGCCGCTTCGCTACCGTTTCCAGCATGCGATCGCCAGCGTCGTGACCGAGGCTGTCGTTCACGGTCTTGAAGCGGTCCAGGTCGAGAAACAGAAGCGCCACCGTTCGGCCGGTGCGGTGCGCCTTGGCCATGGCGTGGCCTAAACGATCGCGCATCAACGTCCGGTTGGGCAGATCCGTCAAGGCGTCATGGTAGGCCATGTACTCAAGCTGCGCTTCCGTCACCGCACGTTCGGTGATGTCCTGGACGGTGCCGACCATGCGGATCGGGTTGCCCTCCTCATCGAACTTCGTTACGGCCTGTTCGTGAACGATACGCTGTTTTCCGCTGGGGAGGACGATCCGGTGGTCGATGCTGTAGCGCTTCTTATGATACAGAGCGTCGCTGATCGCGTTTTTGACGACCTCCCGCTCGTCCGGATGCACGGAGGCCAGAAACGCCTCGTACGTGACGCCGAACGCTTGGGGTTCCAGACCGAAGATGCGGTACACCTCATCGGACCAGTAAAGCTCGTTGGACGGTATGTTCCATGCCCAGTTGCCGAGGCGGGCGATTCGCTGGGCTTCCGCGAGCCTAGCCTCGCTTTCCCGCAGCGCCTTGTTGGCCGCTAAAAGCTCGACGGTGCGCTCCCTGACCTTGGTTTCCAGCTGCCCCTGGGCGTTCCGCAAGGCGGTCGTGGCCAGCAGCACCGACTCGCGCAAACGGATGGGGTCAAACGCCAGAAACCAAACCATGGCGCCGGCCAACAGAGCCAGCAGCCCGCCGCCGATTCGCCACCACCAGGCGTCGGGGGCCACCGACGGCCATCCCCCCTTCGGTACGGCCGCCAGTTGCCACGAGCCGTTGGGTAAGGCCACATCCAGCAACACCGGATCGGCCCTGAATGTCGCGTCACCACCGAAGAACAGGGCGCCGGAAGCGCCGAGGCTGTCTTTGCCCCGCAGCGCAAACTGGAGTTTCGTTTTCGCGTCCAGAAGCCCGGCTTCTTTGAGTAAGGCGTTGGGGTCAATCAAGATACTTGCCAGCCCCCAGTAAGCACCGCTGCCGGGCGCACCGCCACGCGGAGTCTTATAGATCGGTGTGCGGCTGATTAACGCCTCACCACCCTGGACCAGCTTGACCGGCCCGACCACGACGGTCATGCGCGTATCCAGCGCGCGTTGTACAGCGTCACGCTGACCGGGGACCTCCAGTAACTTTAATCCCAGCGCCGCCTCGTTACCTTTCAGGGGGTAGATATGCGTAATGATGGTATTTCTTGCGAGCTGTATGCTGCGGATCCCGCTCTTGTGGGCGGTCAACCTTTTGGCCAGGGCCATAAATTCGGTCCAACTGATGTACGGGCGATTCGATACGCGGGTAACCAGGGCCTGTGTCAAGAACAGCCGCGAGTTCAATCCGCCTTCAAGGCGAGCGCGCACCGCACTCAACTGATTGAGTACTTCGGTGCGCGTCTGCGCGCGGAAACGTTCGTTCGCTAGATAATCGAACGTGCCTACCCCAACGACGATCAAGGCCGCAGTGATAAACGACGACAAGTACGGAAGAACGCGAATGCCCATTTTCTAAACCGCAAATAATTTTTTTTGGTGTAAAGCGGAGGCGCAGCGTCAACCCTGCGCTTTCTTCCTTGTCGGCCGTGCTTCCTTATCCTAGTGGTACCGCCATCAAAAACTTACCGGTGAACCCCCATGGTGGGGCCCCAACCGGAACTGCGTAGGCTAACACAGTCGGTTACCCAATGGCGCGGCTCAAATAAGTCATGCACCAAAAATTTATTTAAGTATCTAAATGAAGGCCGAGTGTTAAGTGCTTAATTAGCAAATAAATGACCGACTATCGACACTCGTTAGACTGACAAATTTCCCGTGGTATTGCCTGGATGCGGCGCCGGGTGGAATCGACAACGATTAGCGCTTACTTATAGTTCCTTCGCCAGAAGGATCGCGTCCTCGCGTCCCCAGTGGGCCGGGTAGTACTCCCGGCGCACGCCGACCTCATCGAAACCCATGCGGCTGTAGAGCCGATAGGCGCCGGTGTTTGTGACGCGGACCTCGAGAAGCGCCACCCGTGCATTTTCACCGCGCGCGATATCGAGGAGAAAGTTCACCATCCGGATACCGAGGCCGCGACGCTGGTATTCCGGATGGACACATACGTTAAGGAGATGGCATTCACCGGCGGTGGTGGACATGATGCCATGCCCGATAAGCCCGCCAGGCCCCTGATACACATAGCAGTGATATGCCATACGCAGGCAGTTGCGGAAAATCGAGAGCGTCCAGGGAAACTCATAGGCGGCGAGTTCGACCTCCATCGCCTCGGGCAGATCGCTTCCCTGCATCGGCCGAACGAGCGGATCGGGAGCCAATAGGACAGCACTCATGATGCCTCCACCAGTTTCTTTGCCTGGCACAGATCTTCCCACACCTTGCGCTTGTCAAGTGGAGTGCGCAGCAGGTAGGCGGGATGATAGGTCACGATAAGGGGAATGCCGTGGTAACTCAAGCGCAGGCCGCGTAATTTAGCGAGCGGCATTTCGGTCTTCAGCAGACTGTGGGCGGCATGCCGACCCAGGGCCACGATCAAACGCGGCTGAATCAGTTCAATCTGGCGGATCAGGTAGGGTTCACACTGCGCCACCTCGTGCGGCTGGGGATCGCGGTTGTTCGGCGGGCGGCACTTCAAGACATTGGCGATATAGACGTCCTCGCGCTTCAGGCCGAGGGCGAAAAGGATGGCATTAAGCAATTGACCGGCCCTCCCCACAAACGGTTCGCCCTGGCGGTCTTCATCCATACCCGGCGCCTCACCGATAAAGAGCCACTGGGCCCGGCGGTTGCCAACACCGAACACGGTCTGGGTGCGCGTCTGGTGTAGCGCACACTGGGTGCAGGTGCGCACCGCCTGTTCCAGTTCCGCCCAGGCCGCCTCGGGTGCTTCCGCCTGTTGCGCAGGAACCGGGGCTGACGCTACAGCGCGGCGCTCCCAAAGCTGAATGCCCAGGGCATCGAGGTACTGCCGGCGCACTGCCTCCCGTCCGTTCATGGCGCCTAGGATAGCGGGATGGGCCGCCGGACTGAAGGGGACGATTTAAAAACCCCGGTAAGGTTATCCCGCCCTATCTAATTATGCTGTTTACTGATGACCAGGATTCTGCCGTTTCCCTGTTCTGCCAGCAGTATGGCGCCGTCCGCTCGAAAGGCCATGCCCTGCGGGGCGGCGAGCCCGGACATGATGGTCTCGAGCGCGCCGTTCTTGAAACGCAATAAGCGGCCGGGGTCCGCGTCCTCGGTGATCCAAAGCGCGTCGTCGGGCGCGTATTTCACCTGGTCCGGCTCGGTAAGATTTTTTATGACCGTTTTGACCTGACCGCCCCTAACAGCCAGGAGGCGCCCGCGCGCGGTTTCGGCGACATAGACCGTCCCGTCGGGCGCGACACTCAAACCTTCGGGACGATTGAGCTGATCGTTAATGATTTCGACCGTGCCATTTCCCTCAAGACGCAGCAGCCGCCCGCGCGGGCTGTCTTCCGATATCACGAGATCGCCGCCGGGGAGCCTGCCAATGCCTTCCGGCATGTTGAGGGTGGCCAGCGTGCGCTGTACGCGCGTCGCGAGATTGAATTCAAGCACGCGGCCATTCAGTATCTCTTCGGTGATGTAAAGAAATTTGCCTGCGGCGAATAAACCATCCGGCCGGTTCAAACCGGTGACCACGTCTTCGGCGGTGCCGTTTCTGATCCGCACCACCCGCCCCCTGCCGCGCGAAAGTTCGAGCGTGGCATACACCCCGCCGTCACCGCCGATAGCGAGGTTATCAACGGCGGGGGGGGGTTGGTTTTCCGCGAATACCTCATAGCGCCATCCCGGTGCCGGCTGCGGAGAAACATCGGCCGCCACGACCGGCACGCTTGCCGCCAGCAACAGGGCCGTCAACAGCCAACGCCGCATGATTAAATCGGCTGTCCGGCCTGCGGGTGTGTGCGCTCCGCCGGCGTCACCAGTTTGTTCAAGGCGTTGATGTAGGCCTTGGCCGAGGCAATGACGATATCGGTATCGGCGCCGTGGCCGTTGACGATACGTCCGCCTTTTTCCAGGCGCACGGTCACTTCGCCCTGGGAGTCGGTGCCGCTGGTGATGTTGCTGACGGAATACAGTTGCAACTGGGTGCCGCTATTCACGATGCGGTCAATGGCCTTGAACGCCGCGTCCACCGGGCCGCCGCCTTCGGCATCGGCCTGCTTTTCTGCCCCGTTTATCGTCAGCGTCACGTCGGCGTGGGGCGTCTCGCCCGTCTGGGAACAGACCTTCATTGCCACCAGACGCAGGTGTTCGTTCCCATGCTCCAGGCCCTCTTCCGTCACCAGCGCCTGAAGATCCTCATCGAAGATCTCGCGTTTCTTGTCCGCGAGTTCCTTAAAGCGCTCGAAGGCGGAATTGATCTCCTGCTCGGTCTTGAACTCGATGCCAAGCTCTGACAGGCGCTGACGGAAGGCGTTGCGCCCGGAATGTTTGCCCAACACCATGCGGTTGGTGGTCCAGCCCACGTCCTGGGCGCGCATGATTTCGTAGGTCTCGCGCTTCTTGATCACTCCGTCCTGATGAATGCCGGACTCATGGGCGAAGGCATTGGCCCCGACGATCGCTTTGTTCGGCTGTACTGTGAAGCCGGTGATGTTCGCGACCAACCGGCTCGCGGGCACGATCTGGGTGGTGTCGAGCCGGGTGTCGCAGTCGAATAGATCGCGGCGCGTGCGCACCGTCATGACGATCTCTTCCAGCGCAGCGTTGCCGGCGCGCTCGCCGAGGCCGTTGATGGTGCACTCCACTTGGCGCGCGCCGTTCAAGACCGCAGACAACGAATTGGCGACCGCAAGGCCGAGGTCGTTGTGACAATGCACCGAGAACACGGCCTTGTCGGCGTTGGGCACGCGCTCGATGAGCGTCTTGATCAGCTCGCCGAACTGGTGCGGTAGATTATAGCCGACGGTGTCCGGGATATTGACCGTGCTGGCGCCGGCGTCGATCACCGCTTCGATCACGCGGCACAGAAAATCGATCTCTGAGCGCCCGGCGTCCTCGGGGGAAAACTCGACGTCGTCGGTGTAGCCGCGCGCGCGCTTGACCGCCCACACCGCGCGTTCCAATACCTGCTCCGGCGTCATGCGCAGTTTGTCGCGCATGTGAATCGGCGAGGTGGCGATGAAGGTGTGGATGCGCCCTCTTTTCGCCGGCTTTACCGCCTCGGCGGCGCGGTCGATGTCTTTTTCCACCGCCCGCGCGAGCCCGCAGACCGTGCTGTCGATCACGGTTCTGGCCACTGCTTGCACCGCCTCGAAATCGCCGGGGCTTGCCACCGGGAAACCGGCCTCGATGATGTCCACGCGCATGCGCTCGAGGATCTTGGCGATGCGTACCTTCTCGTCGCGCGTCATGGACGCGCCCGGACTCTGTTCACCATCGCGAAGCGTGGTATCAAAAACAATCAGTTGATTACTCATCACACTCTCTCTGCATTAAGGTTGATACATGATTCTTCTTCAAAAATCATGTTAATCGTACTGGGTTCTGGGTGCGTATTATTTTTCCTCGCCAGGAAATCGGGATAGGGTTGCGCCTAGCGGCGCAGGAGTCGCAGAGAAAGGAGGAGAGACGGCGTGGAGGCGGCACCGCGACGGCGGGACCGTGCGCCCTTAGAAATGGTTCGTGTGTAATCGATGTCCATATATTAAGCTTAAATCAATTCAGACTAAATTCAAACCCATAAGGCGTAGGTCAATGCCGGTGGGATTTCTCCGCGGGCTTTTCCCTGTGGTGGCGAAACAACTTGAGCAAGAAAGACGCCGGCCCGGAAAACGCGTAGATCAGAAACACCAGAAACAGCACCTGAGGGGGGTCAAGGAAGATCAGCACAAACACCAGCGGCACCGCTATGATCGAGACAAAGGGAACACGCTCCCTGAGATTCAGATCCTTGAAACTCCGGTAGCGGATATTGCTGACCATCAGCACCCCGGCCAGGATGGTCACGAGCAGCGCCAGGATGCTGATTTCCCTCCCTGGCACGCTGTAACTGTGGAGCACCCAGACAAAACCGACAACCAGGGCGGCGGCGGCGGGGCTCGGCAGGCCGTGGAAGTAGCGTTTGTCCTGCGCACCTGCCTTGATATTGAACCGCGCCAGACGCAACCCGGCGCCGGCGGTGTAAATGAAGGCCGCAAGCCAGCCGAGTTTGCCCATGCCCGACAGCGCCCATTCATACATGATGAGCGCGGGCGCGAGACCGAAGGACACCATGTCCACCAGGCTGTCGTACTGGGCGCCGAAGTCGCTTTGGGTGTTGGTCAGGCGCGCCACCCGCCCGTCGAGAGCATCAAGAATCATCGCAATGAAAATGGCAAGGGGAGCGTACTCGAAGTTGCCGTTCATTGCCTGGACGATGGCAAAAAAACCGGCAAAGAGGCTCGCCGTAGTGAACAGGCTCGGCAGGATATAAATCCCCTTGGGGCGCAGCGGTTCCGGCGGCAGTTTCGGATCCCGTGGTCTTTCCATGTTGTGTGCTCCCGGTTGACTCAATGAACCAGCTCTCCGATGAGGCCGCTCCCTGCTTTGACCTTGTCGCCCAGGGCCACCTTCGTCAGGCTCGTCGGCGGCAGGTAGACATCCACGCGCGAACCGAAACGAATAAACCCGTAGCGCTCGCCTTGCCCGATGCGCTCGCCCGGCTGCACATAACAAAGTATACGCCGGGCAATCAACCCCGCAACCTGGACCACGACCACGTCATCCCCCTCGTCGGTCCGGATCCACAGGGCGTTGCGCTCGTTCTCGCTGGATGCCTTGTCGAACGAGGCATTGATGAATTTTCCCTTGCGGTACCACTGTTGCTCAACCTTGCCCTCGACCGGGCTGCGGTTAGTGTGCACGTTGAACACGTTCATAAAGATGCTGACGCGCTTTGCCGGGCGCTTGAGATACGGATCTTCCACCTCGTCCACCGCGATCACTTTTCCGTCGGCGGGACAGACCACACCCAGGGGCGAGGCCGGGATCTTGCGCGGGGGATCGCGGAAGAACTGGACGACGAAGAGCGTCGCAAGCCACAGCGGGGCCGCCCACATCCACCCGGCGAAATAGTGCACGGCGGCAGCGGTGCCCGTGATCACGGCGGTATGCCACCAACCCTCGCGGGCCAGCAGGGGATGCCTGCCGATAGTACGGGCCGAACTCAATTCTTCGTGCGGTCCACAACCCGGCTGGCCTTGATCCAAGGCATCATCTCGCGCAGCTTTGCGCCCACCTCTTCAATCGGATGTTTCGCGGCCTGGGCGCGCATTTCGGGGAAGCGTTTGCCGCCGGATTCATTTTCCGCCATCCACTCGCGCGCAAACTCGCCGGACTGGATCTCTTTCAGGAGCTTTTTCATCTCGGCCTTGACCTGTTCATTGACGATGCGCGGCCCGCGGGTCAGATCACCGTATTCGGCGGTGTTGGAAATCGAATAACGCATGTTGGCGATCCCGCCTTCGTACATGAGATCCACAATCAGCTTCAGTTCATGCAGGCATTCGAAGTAGGCCATCTCCGGCGGATAGCCCGCCTCCACCAAGGTCTCGAAGCCGGCCTGGACCAGGTGGGTGGCGCCGCCGCACAGCACTGCCTGCTCGCCAAAGAGATCGGTTTCGGTTTCGTCGCGGAACGTGGTCTCGATGATCCCGGCGCGCCCGCCGCCTATCCCTGCGGCATAAGACAGCGCGAGATCACGCGCGCTTCCCGAGGCGTCCTGCTTGATCGCCACCAGGCACGGCACGCCGCCGCCCTGGGTGTAGGTGGAGCGTACCAGGTGGCCCGGCCCCTTGGGCGCGACCATGAACACATCCATGTCGGGACGCGGTTTGATGTATTCGAAATGGATGTTGAACCCGTGGGCAAACGCGAGCGCCGCACCCGGTTTCAGATTGGGTTCGATCTGTTCCTTATATAAGGCCGCCTGTTTCTCGTCCGGCGCCAGGATCATGACTACATCGGCTGCTTTCACGGCATTGGGAATGGACTTTGTCTCCAGGCCGGCCTTCTTTGCCTTTTCCACTGAAGCCGAACCTTCGCGCAGGCCGACGACCACGCTCACCCCACTGTCCTTGAGGTTCTGGGCATGCGCATGGCCCTGGGAGCCGAAACCGATGATCGCGACCTTCCTGCCTCGGATGATCGAAAGGTCGGTGTCTTTGTCATAGTAGACTTTCATTACTTCACTCCAAACTTTTTGCTACTGAAGTTATATACCTACGCTCTTTTCACCGCGGGCGATGCCGGACACGCCGGAGCGCACCACCTCGATGATGCCAGCACCACGAACCGCCTGGATGAAGGCATCCAGCTTGTCACTCGTGCCCGTGACCTCGATGGTAAACGTGGTTTCCGTCACGTCGATCACGCGCCCACGGAAAATATCCACCAAGCGCTTGACCTCGTCGCGCATCCCGGAGTTGGCCTTGACCTTGATGAGCAGCATTTCGCGCTCGATGTGTCGCCCTTCCGTCAGGTCAATGAGCTTCACCACATCCACCAGCTTGTTCAACTGCTTGGTGATCTGCTCGATGACGTCGTCGGAACCGCTTGTCACCACGGTCATGCGCGACAGCGTGTCGTCCTCGGTCGGCGCCACCGTAAGCGATTCGATGTTGTAGCCGCGCGCGGAAAACAAACCGGCCACGCGCGAGAGCGCGCCCGATTCGTTCTCCAGCAACATGGATATGATATGGCGCATGGTATCAGGCCAGTTCGCGGTCCGTCGGCACCACCGCCTCGCACGGATTGAGGTGCATTTCGTGATGGCCCTTGCCGGCGGCGATCATAGGATAGACATTTTCGGTCTGATCGGTAATAAAGTCCATGAACACCAGGCGGTCCTTCATGTTTAATCCTTCTTTCAGGGCACCTTCGACGTCGCCCGGCTTCTCGATCTTCATGCCCACGTGGCCGTAGCTTTCCGCAAGCTTAATGAAGTCTGGAAGCGCATCCATATAGGAGTGTGAATAACGACGATCATAGAAGAATTCCTGCCACTGCCGCACCATGCCCATGTAGCGGTTGTTCAGGTTAACGATCTTGAGCGGCAGATCGTACTGCTTGCAGGTCGACAGTTCCTGGATACACATCTGGATGCTGGCCTCGCCGGTGACGCACACCACCGTCGCCTTGGGGTGCGCCATTTGCACGCCCATCGCGGCCGGCAACCCGAAACCCATGGCGCCGAGGCCGCCCGAGCTGATCCAGCGGCGCGGCTTGCCGAACTTGTAGTATTGTGCCGCCCACATCTGATGCTGACCCACGTCGGAGGTAATGAAGGCATCTCCTTTGGTGAGTTCATAAAGTTTTTCCAACACCGCCTGCGGCTTAATAAGTTTGCTGTTGCGATCGTAGTTCAGGCAGCCGAGGCCGCGCCACTTGTTGATCTGATCCCACCATGCTTCGAGCGCCGCCTTGTCGGGACGCTTCTTGGACGCCTTGATCTGCTTGATCATGTCCTCAAGCACGGCTTTGGCGTTGCCAACGATCGGGATCTCCACCGGCACGTTCTTGGCGATGGAAGCAGGATCGACGTCCACGTGAATGACACGTGCGTGCGGACAGAACTTATTAAGGTCGCCGGTCACGCGGTCGTCGAAACGCGCACCGATGGCGATCAATACGTCGCAGTCATGCATTGCCATGTTGGCTTCGTAGGTGCCGTGCATGCCGAGCATGCCGACGAACCGGGGGTCGGTCGCAGGATAGGCGCCCAGCCCCATGAGAGTATTGGTGCAGGGATAGCCCAACAGGCGCACGAACTCAGTCAGCTGTTTGGACGCCTCACTCGAAATCACGCCGCCGCCGGTGTAGATCATCGGCTGCTTGGCGGAAAGCATCAGGCCGACCGCGCGCTTGATCTGGCCGGCGTGCCCCTGGGTCACCGGGCTATACGAACGCATAGACACCTTCTTCGGATAGCTGTACTCCGCTTTCTGCGCGGTCACGTCCTTGGGAATATCCACCAGCACCGGACCCGGGCGTCCGGTCGAAGCGATATAAAACGCCTTTTTTATAGTGTCGGCGAGGTCTTTGGCGTCTTTCACCAGGAAATTGTGCTTGACGCAGGGCCGGGTGATGCCGACGGCGTCGACTTCTTGAAAGGCATCGTCGCCGATCAGGGTGGTGGCCACCTGGCCGCTGAATACCACTAATGGACTGGAATCCATGTAGGCGGTGGCGATGCCGGTGACGGTGTTGGTCACGCCGGGACCGGAGGTCACGAGCACCACGCCGGGTTTGCCCGTGGAGCGGGCATACCCGTCCGCCGCATGGGCCGCGCCCTGCTCGTGCCGCACCAGAATATGCTTGACCTTATCCTGCTTATAAAGCGCGTCGTAAATATGCAGCGCGGCACCGCCCGGATAGCCGAAGACGTATTCCACGCCCTCGTCTTTCAAGGCTCGGATAAAAATTTCTGCACCTGTTAATTCCACAATGGCCTCAAGGGAATAAAAAAAGCCCGGTGTTGCCCAAACCGGGCACTAGCGGGCTTTTGCATCCTCAGCTCCGTAAGCGGTACGTCCCTATACCACTCCTGATTGTTGCCGGTTTAAATATAGAAAACTACTTATAAGTATACCCAGGGTCAATAGCGCGGAGACGGAAAGTCCCGGTTTTTTTATATTTTCTAGTCACCCCCTCCTCCAGATGGTGCTTCCGCCGGCCACGTCCTCCAGAACGATTCCGTGGCTTTTCAGTTCATCACGGATGCGGTCCGCCTCCTTCCAGTCCCCGTTTTTCCGGGCCTGCGCCCGCTTCTCGATCAGGGCTTCGACCTGTTCACTGGAAATCTCGCCGCTGCCGCGCGCCTGCAAGTAGGCCTCCGGGTCTTGCTCAAGCAGCCCAAGCACGCCGCCCAGATGACGCAGTATCGCCCCCAGGCGGACCGCCTGCGGCTGATCACTCTCGCGCAGGCGATTGATTTCATGGGCCAGGTCGAACAGCACCGCCACTGCCTCGGCGGTGTTGAAGTCGTCGTCCATGGCCTCGAAAAACCGGATGGCGTACGTGCTCTCCAGGAATGTCTCAATCGCCTCGGGGGTCTGATCCAGCATGGTCAGCCCGCGCAACGCGGTATAGAGCGTGGTCAGGGAGGCCTTCGCCTGTTCCAGTGAATCGTCGGTATAGTCGAGCGGGCTGCGATAGTGGCTCGCCAGAATAAAATAACGCACCACCTCCGGCTGGTACTCCTTCAGCACCTCGCGCACGGTGAAAAAATTACCGAGTGACTTCGACATCTTTTCCTCGTTGACGCGCACAAAGCCCACGTGCATCCAGGTGTTGACGAACGGCTCGCCGCTCGCGCCTTCGCTCTGGGCGATCTCATTTTCATGATGCGGAAATTTGAGATCCATGCCGCCGCCGTGGACGTCAAAATGATTACCAAGACATGTCGCCGACATGGCGGAGCACTCGATGTGCCATCCCGGGCGCCCCGGGCCCCAGGGGGAATCCCAGCTCGGTTCGCCGGGCTTGGCGGATTTCCACAACACGAAATCCAGCGGGTCGTCCTTGCTCTCGCCTATCTCGACCCGTGCGCCGACCTGGAGTTCGTCCAGGGTCTTGCCCGAAAGCGCACCATAGCCCTCGAACTTGCGCACGCGGTAGTACACATCTTTGTTCTCCGCCTGATAGGCATAACCCCGTTCCATAAGTTTGCCGATCATGCCCAGGATATGCGGCATGTATTCGGTGGCGCGCGGCTCAGCGTCCGGCGGCATCACACCAAGCGCCTCCTCGTCCTCTTTCATGGCGGCAATGAAACGCGCCGTGAGGGTGTTGATGTCCTCATTATTCTCCCGCGCACGGTTGATAATCTTGTCGTCAATATCGGTGATGTTACGCACATAAGTGAGCTCATAACCGCGCGCGCGCAGGTAACGCGCGACCATGTCGAACATCACGAGTACGCGCGCGTGCCCCAGATGGCTGAAGTCGTACACCGTCATGCCGCAGACGTACATACGCACCTTGCCGGGCGTGATCGGTTTGAATGGCTCTTTTTTTCTGGTCAAGCTGTTGTAGATGTGGAGCATTAGGGCTTTCTTGTGGAAAGTTTGATGGCGGCCCGCAATCTTTTCTCAATTCGGTCTTGCGAGAGCAAGCTAAGAATTTTTGCAAATTCCGGGCCACGCAGGCTGTTTGTCAGTGCAGCACGAAATAAGCTGAAACTTTGGGCGCGTGTTATCCCTTTTGGTGGCTTAAAGGATGGATCACGGCCGAATAAGTTGGACTGGTTAGGGTATTTCATTATCAACTTTAGGATGTGATCGAAGTAGCTGGTGGGGGCATACTCGACCTCGTCTCTCGCTCTATCTGTTAACTCAAAATCATCTGTAAAAAACACACGTGCCCACTTCTGACCATCGTTCGGGAAAGTAATGTTCGGCCTTATTGTATCGATGAATTCATTACGTTTGTCGAAAGGAACTATGGTACGTATTACTTCACTCATCCATGACCACAATTCATCAGATGGAGCTAGTCGCACCGCCTCGCGCTGCCAGTGCAGCAGCTGAGCCTCATCGTAGCGCGCCGGCGCCTTATGCAAACGATCGATTGAAAAATGAGCCGCCAACTGATCGAGACCCATCAACATATTGTCCTTGTAGGTATGGCCCAGGCGGGCAAGATAATTATTGATGGCCGCGGGCAGATACCCGGCAGCCCGTAATTCCTGCACACTGTGGCTGCCGGTGCGCTTGGACAGGGGCGCACCGTCGGCGTCCACGACAAGAGCGATGTGGGCATAATCGGGCACCGGAAGCCCCAGCGCCTTCAGCAACAGAATCTGGCGCGGGGAATTCGTCAAATGATCCTCGCCGCGCACCACCAGCGTCACGTCCATGAGGGCGTCATCCACGGCATTGCAGAAGAAAAATGCCGGCGTGCCGTCGGAACGACGGATAATGAAATCACCGATGTCGACAGTGTTAAACGCCTGTCTTCCCCGCACTTTGTCATCGAACTCGACGGTCTGCCCGTCGGCGACATGAAAGCGCAGAGTCGAGGGCATGCCCTTTGCGAAACGCGCTTCCACCTCGGACCGGCTCAAGGCGCGGCAACGGCCCGAGTACCGGGGCGGTTTGCCTTTTGCCAGCTGGGCCTTGCGCGACAGCCGCAGCTCATGCTCACTGCAAAAACAGGGGTAAGCGAAACGCTTTTCTTCCAAAACCGCGAGGTATTTGCGGTAGATGTCACCGCGCTGCGACTGGGCATACGGCCCGTGTTCACCGCCGGCATCCGGGCCTTCCCCCCAGACAAGTCCGAGCCAGCGCAGGTCCGTCTCGAGGGCGGCGGCATATTTTTCATGCCCGCGCGCGGTGTCGGTGTCTTCCAAGCGCAGCAGAAACGTCCCCCTTGCCTGCTTCGCCAGCAGGAAATTGAACAAGGCGGTGCGGATATTGCCAAGATGCAGCAGCCCGGTCGGGCTGGGTGCAAAACGGGTCTTAAAGGGCCGTGCTCCCATGCGGATGAATGGTAGCGGAAACAACCGTCAGCGCGAAATCCCCGGTGTTGCGCCCAACCCCCCATCAGGGCGACAATTCTGCCTGGAGCAGCCGCTCTCGCACATCCATGTGCTTTGCGGCACTTGTGCATCCATGCACATCGGAATTGGACAGCCGCAGGCTGCCCGAAGGGCGAGGACCAGGGTTTTTGGACGCATGAAGTACACCCTGACAGAGGGCAATGGCCAGGAAGGTCTTGTGACACTGAACACATAACAGAAAACGAGAAGCCATGACCATGATACACATGAAAACCAACTATGGGGTCATCATCCTGGAACTTGATGAAAAGAAGGCACCTAAAACCGTCGACAATTTTCTGACCTACGTGAAGGAGGGGTTTTATGACGGGACCCTGTTTCATCGGATCATCGATAACTTTGTGATACAGGGCGGCGGATTTGGCCCCGGCATGACACAGAAAGTGGCGCGCCCGCCGATTGAAAATGAGGGGAAGAACGGCTTACGAAACTCCAGAGGCGCGATCGCCATGGCCCGTACCAGTGATCCGCACTCCGCAAGCAGCCAGTTCTTTATCAATCTCGCTGACAATGACTTCCTCAATTACACGGCCCCCACCCCGACAGGCCGGGGCTATTGTGTGTTCGGCACAGTCGTCGAGGGCATGAACGTGATCGATCAGATCAAGGGGGTGCCCACCGGTTCCAAATTGGGTTTCAAGGACGTGCCGCTGACAGACATCATTATCGAGAAGGTCCAGCTTGTCGGGGTCAAATAGCTGAGGGCAGCCGCACTGTTTTACAATGGCCACTCTGTTTATCTCTGATCTGCATCTCTGCGCCGCCCGCCCCGCCATCACCGAACTGTTTCTCGATCTTCTCCGAAACCGTGCCAGCCATGAGGAGGCGCTCTATATCCTGGGTGATCTTTTTGAGTACTGGATCGGGGACGAAGCTACGCAACAGGATGAGTTCCATCCCATCATTCGAGGCCTGCGGGCATTTACGAACACCGGCGTTCCGGTATTTGTCATGCGCGGCAACCGCGATTTCCTGATGGGAGAGCGCTTTGAAAAGGAAACGGGCTGTCGCCTGATCCCGGATCCGACCCTTATCGATCTCCACGGCAAAACAGTGTTATTGATGCATGGTGATACGCTGTGCACGGATGATACGGAGTACATGAGCTTCCGGGCGCTGGTGCGCAGCGGAAAATGGCAAAAGGATTTCCTCTTAAGAGACATGGAGGAGCGCGATACAATTTTTCGCTCCTTCCGTGAGATCAGCAAGGCCGCTACCGCGCAAAAAAAACCGGAGATCATGGATGTCAATCAGCAGACGGTTGAGTCTGTGATGCGATCCCACGGCATCCATGATCTGATCCATGGACATACCCATCGTCCCGCTGAACATGTTTTTAATCTGGACGGCCGGCGCGCGCGGCGCATGGTGCTGGGGGATTGGTACGAACAGGGAAGCGTGCTGCGCTGCGATGAAGACGGCTGGGTGTTGACCACTTTTCCTCCGGTTACCGACAGGAAAGAAGAGGCGGGATACTAAAAACCTTTCCGTAAATCGTCTATATTCATCCTTGTATAAGATGCCGGCAGTTCGAACAAGGCGGGATCGGCCTGGAATTCAGTTTTGTAGTCGACCATATTCCTGGTTCTTCCGGTCATCTCCGATATACGTATCGGAAATCCATGCAGCAGATGACGTGCCGGTGAAAAAATATTGTTTGCAAGTCCGCAGGGAGTCTGCAATTCCTGCGGCGTCCACGCCAGCGATTTAGCCTGTTCGCCGGCCAGCGTTTCACGATACTCGCGCAAGGCCTTCAACCCCTCCGGCAGCAATCCTTCCGCGACAGTAAGCTCGTAACACAACGTCTTGTTGGTGAACAACCGGTAATGCACGACCTTTTTTCCGCCGACGTCCGGAAGCTTTGTCTTATCCTTTTCCACTTGATGTTCCAATTTGATCGGTGACGAAACATCAACCGCTTTCGGTTTTATGACCAGAATCCGTCTGTTTACACCGGCGGTGCTGTAAATCGTTTTATCCTTGCGGTCGTACAAAAGAAAATCGCCGTCATCGATACCATCATCGACGCGCAGAAATTTCTTTGTGACAATCATACGCACCTTGTAGGGATCGGTTCCCTTTTCCTGCTCGACGAAATAAATTGCGGTCGCCATATCTTGAGCGGTGTTTTCCGTGCATGACACAGTACTTGTGAATACAAGCGCAGTAAAAAAATAGAATATCACTCGTTTCATCTTGATATTTCTGACTTGTGTCATCCTATCAATCCCGTTTATCAAAATTTAAGTCCCAGCATGATATCCATGACGTTGGTTCCGGTCGGGCCGGTGTGCACCAGATCGCCGCTCGCCTCGAGGAAACGGCCAGCATCGGCCGCGGCCAGGGCCCCTTGTGCGTGCAAACCAGCAAGCTCACCACGCGCCACGGTTCCGCCGTCCACCAGGGCGCCGGCATCCCCGGTCGGCCCGTCGGTCCCGTCGGTGCCCACCGCGAGAAATAATATATTTTCCCGCCCTTCCAACACCAACGCCGCGGCCAGGGCCAAGCTCTGGTTGCGCCCGCCCCGGCCGGGAGAGGCGGGCAACGTAAGCGTGGTCTCTCCTCCCCAGATGAATAACCGCCCCGGCTCCGATTCTATCAACTGCCGCGCCAGATTCCTGCCCGCCGCCACGGCGTCGCCGGTAACAAAGTCCGATCTCATATCCGCTTGATAGCCCAGCTTCGCCGCGGTGCCGGCCGCCGCTTTCATGGCGTCGCCCAGGGTGGCGATGATTTCCATATGCACATGTCGGAAACAGGCGTCATCGGGAGGCGGGGCGGGCGGGGTATATTTTACCGCCTCACGCACAAAGTTCGGTATTTTCGCCATGGGAAGCCCTTTGTCTAGTTCCTCCTCGGCAACGAGCAGCCCGGAACCGATGACGCGTGGATCATCGTCCGGCACATCCGAGATCGCAAGGCACAAAACCTTTCGCGGCGAGAGCAACGCCGCCAGCCGCCCTCCTTTAACCCGGGACAAACACCTGCGTAAGCGGTTGCAGGCGGTGATGTCGAGACCGGACGCCAGTAGCCAGTGATAAATCTCCCGAAGTTGCTCGAGACTTACACCCGAAGGCAACCGCTCGACCAGGGAGGAAGCGCCGCCGGACAACAGCACCAGGACCTGGGCGGCTTCGGGAATCGCGGCGGCGAACCGCGTGAGTCTTTCCCCAGCCTCGAGGCTCGTTTCATTCGGCAGCGGATGCCCCGCCTCCAACACCGGCCAGGGCATGAACTCGGTATGCCCGCGCTTGGTAACAACCAACGCGTCGCGGATGCCGTCCCCCAACGCCTGCCGCGCACCCTGGGCCATGGCACACGCGGCCTTGCCCAGGGCGATGATATACACACCTGTGGCCGTGGGATGCGTTAATAAATACTCGGCGACGCGCTCACGGCCGTTCACGGATGCAACGGCCGTTTGGAAGATTTCAAGCAGTTTATGCCGAGGGTCGGAAGGCACAACAGTGTTTTGCTTCACCAATCTGTCGCTATTGGCGGATGTAAATCGCGACCACCAGAATAAGAAGCGACACGAACCAGATCACGATGTATGTCGCCATGGATTGCCGGGCCTTCTGCTTCTCAAGCCAGGTGCGCGGACGCACGCCCTTTATCAAAAACACCAATTTGGCCGCCAGGTTGACACATACAATATTCACGGCGAGTAACAGGCCCGCGCCGGTTGCAAGATCGTACTGCCCGGATCCCAGCATCAGGCCCAGGGTCGCGCTCGGTGGTAACAGCGCCACCGCCACCATGACGCCGACCAGGACGCTGGGGAGGCCGATGGTGACCGAAAGCACCGCGGCGGCGCCTGAGGCCAGCGCCAGCGCAATGGAATCGAGGCCCACGTCGGTGCGCGCCACCAGTTCCTGACTCGCCACGTTTACGGACCACAACATGCCGATAAGAATCGAAATCAGAATCGCCAGACCCAATCCCGCCAAATTGGTCGTCAGCGAACGCCACATCAGTGACGTGTCACCCAGGGCCGTACCCAACGCCAGCGCGAGGTTGGATCCAAGCAGAGGAGCGATGACCATCGCGCCGATGACCACGGCGACGTTGTCTTCAATCAAACCAATGGCGGCAACAATCGTGGAAAGAAACACGAGTACCAGAAAATTATTATCGAGGCGCGCCTTTTTCTCGATGCTGCTATAAATTTCCTCGCGCGAAGCCGTCACCGAACTTGCCTTGTCATTAACTACGTCCTCCTTCTGGGGACGCGGCAAGGACGCCTCCACCGGGATCACGATAATACGTGGATTGACCGTGCCGCTGAGAATGCCCTGGAGCGCATCCAGCACCGTCTGCGTCCTCTCAGGCTTCACAAGAATATGAGCCGTTTTCCGCCCGTCTTCCCCGACAGGACCGAGCCAGCAGTCTTCGGCTTCTTGTTGCTTGGCGATGCCTATCAATGATGTCTGCATGCCCCTTGTCCGCGACAACCTCAATGATTTTCATCGGCGCACCAACATCACGCAGCAGCCCCTAGCCCGTGAGCCAGGTCTTTCTTTACATCTTCGACGTCTTCCAGTCCCACCGAGATGCGGACCAAGCCATCGCCGATGCCGGCCTCGGCGCGCTGCTCCGGCGTGAGCCGGCCATGGGTCGTGGTGGCCGGATGGGTGATGGTGGTCTTCGTGTCCCCGAGGTTCGCCGTGATCGAGATAAGCCGCGTGGCGTCGATCAGTTTCCAGGCCGCCTCTTTTCCGCCGTCGAGGTCGAAGGCCACAATCCCGCCAAAGCCGGACTGCTGGCGCTTGGCGAGCGTATGCTGCGGATGGGACGAAAGCCCGGGGTAATACACGCGCGTGACGCCCGGCTGGTTTTCAAGCCACTTGGCAAGCGCCAATGCGTTCGTGCTGTGGGCCTGCATGCGCAGGCTCAGGGTCTCCAGCCCCTTCAGGAACACCCAGGCATTGAAGGGGCTCATGGTAGGCCCTGCCGTGCGCAGAAAACCAAAGACCTCCTTGCCCACGCGCTCCGCGTCACCCACCACCGCGCCGCCCACGCAGCGCCCCTGTCCGTCCAGGTACTTCGTCGCCGAGTGGATCACAATGTCGGCGCCAAGCTTGAACGGCTGCTGCAGCGCCGGTGTGCAGAAACAGTTGTCCACGACCAGCAGACATTCACGCGCATGGGCAAGCTCGGCGAGCCGCGCGATATCGGCGATCTCGGTGAGCGGATTGGACGGCGTCTCCAGAAACAGCAGGCGCGTGGCGGGCGTGATCGCCGCTTCCCAGGCCGCGTAGTCCGTCAACGATACAAACGTGGTTGCCACCCCGAAACGCGCCAGGTAATTTTGAAACAGCATCACGGTGGTGCCAAAGATGGCGCGTGAGGCAACGATGTGGTCACCCGCTTTGAGCAATGCCATACAGGTCGCGAGGATCGCCGACATCCCCGAGGCGGTGGCAACACATTTTTTACCGCCTTCGAGCGCCGCCAGGCGCTCCTCGAAAGTACGCACCGTGGGGTTGGTGAAACGCGAATAGATGTTGCCCGGCTTTTCGCCAGAGAAGCGCGCGGCCGCCTCGGCGGCGTTCTTAAAGACGTAGCTCGATGTGGGAAAGATGGGTTCGGATTGCTCGCCTTCGTTCGTGCGCACCTGACCCGCACGCACCGCCCGCGTGGCGAACGCCCAATCCTCATTTTTGTCGTGAGACATACCCGCCTCCTTCTTGACAGTTAACGGCAGGCATTAAAAAACCCGCCAGGCAACCAAAGCGGGTAGTCTCGCTTTAGCTGCATTTGTTACGCGCCCGCAAGCTGAATATTCAAATCGGCGCGATGATTTCTTAAACCCTATACCACGACCGCATGCCTGTCAACGAAAAGACGCTCCCCCATTATGACGCACTTTCAAGAAAACTAATGGGGAAAGGTCAGGACCTCGGCAGTAACCAGTTCGCTTGACCCCTGCGTAGTGGTTCGCTGGCGACTTTTTTCGGCATCGTTACGGATCCGCTCAATGCGCGCCAAGTAGTCTTGGTTAACGTCACCGGTGATATAGACCCCGTTGAAACAGGAGGCGTCGAACTGAGTGATCCGCGGATTGCCCTCGTGCGCGGCGTCGATGAGATCCTGCAGGTCCTGATAGATCAGGCGGTCGGCGCCGATCTCTTGCGTGATTTGTTCCAGCGACCGGCTATTGGCGATGAGTTCACTGGCCGAGGGCATGTCGATGCCGTAGACGTTGGGATAGCGTACCGGTGGCGCGGCCGAGGCGAAATAGACCTTTCTCGCACCGGCTTCGCGCGCCATCTGGATAATCTGTTTCGACGTGGTGCCGCGTACGATGGAGTCGTCTACCAGTAGCACGTTCTTGCCCTTGAATTCCAAATCGATAGCATTAAGCTTCTGACGCACCGATTTTCTACGCTGGGCCTGTCCCGGCATGATGAAGGTCCGGCCGATGTAGCGGCTCTTGATGAAACCCTCACGATAGGTCAGATCGAGCTCATAGGCCATCTGCAGCGCCGCAGTACGGCTGGTATCCGGAATCGGGATCACCACGTCGATGTCGTAGTCGGGCCATTCGCGCTTAATCTTGGCCGCCAGCTTCTCGCCCATGCGCAGGCGCGTCTTGTGCACATAAATGCCGTCGATCACCGAGTCCGGGCGCGCCATGTAAACAAACTCGAAAATGCACGGCGCGTGCTGCGTTTTTTCGGCACACACGTGTGTGTGGACCTTACCGTCCATATCAATAAACATGGCCTCACCGGCCGCGACATCCCGTACCAACTCGTAGCCCACCATATTCAGGGCCACGGATTCCGAGGCAATCATATGCTCCGGCCCTTGATCGGTGTCGCGGTGACCATAAACCAGCGGGCGGATCCCGAAGGGATCACGGAAGGTGAGAATCCCGAACCCGACGATGAGAACCACAACCGCATAGGCGCCCTGTACCCGCCGATGCACAGCCGCGACGGCACGAAAAATATCATCCGGTGTGAGCTGTAAACGGCTTACGGCATGCAGCTCGTGCGCCAGAACGTTAAGAAGAATCTCGGAGTCGGAGCCGGTGTTGATGTGGCGCAGGTCTTCGCGAAAGAGCTCGTCTTTTAATTGTTCGGCATTGGTCAGGTTGCCGTTATGAGCCAGCGCCAACCCAAAGGGTGAATTCACGAAAAAGGGTTGGGCCTCCGCCGGCGAGTCGCATCCGGCCGTAGGGTAGCGCACCTGGCCAATCCCCATATTGCCCTTGAGGCTGACCATGTGGCGTTGATGGAAGACGTCCCGAACCAGGCCGTTGTCCTTGCGCAGGTAGACGCGGCTGCCGTCGCTGGTAAGGATACCTGCGGCATCCTGGCCGCGGTGTTGCAAAACCGTAAGCCCATCGTAGAGGGCCTGATTAACCTGGCTCTGCGCCAGGATACCGATAATGCCACACATACAGGAAGATTCTCCTCGCTTAAAAACCAAGTCTAGCCGTAGCGGATATGACGGGCAACATCCTTCGGCAAATATTCCCCGACAAAGAGCGCGAATCTCTGGAAAAACGGGGCCAGCGCAGCCTCGCGCCACCACGGCCGCTGCGGAACCGATGTGATACCGGCCAGCAAAAACACAATAACAACTACCACGATGCCGCGGGCAAAGCCGATCGTGCCGCCAAAGACAAGGTTCGGAATTCTGAAGGCCCGCCTGGTTGCGATGATTCTGTGAACAATGAAAGCCGCCACGGTTCCGATGATAAAAACCAGAACGAACAGCACGATGAAGGCCGCGACCAGACGCAACTCGGGGCTCGCTATCATGTCCGAAAACAGGCCTTCGATATTTCCGGCAAACAACCAGGCGACAAGAAAGGACACTATCCACGTCACCAGCGACAGGACCTCGCGCACCATGCCTCGCAACACCCCAATCGCGGTGAATGCCAGAATGGTAAGGATTAGAAGAAAATCAAAACTATTCATAAACCGGTAATCACAAACAACATCAGAACGGCCACGAACCACACAAGGCCGTGATGCCGGAATTCATTTCAAGTTTAACAGGGGAACGAAAGTAATCGTATCGAATAAACGCCATTACGGATACGCCAGCACCACACCCTGTACGCCGATGTCCTTGCGTATCTGCGCCTGGGTCTTGCTGGCCAGAGACTTATCGCGGAAAGGCCCGACGCGCAGGCGAAGCGCCTCGCCGCCGTTCAGGGTGATACGCTCCATGCTGGTCAGGTGGCCGTACTTCTTCAGCTTATCGCGCAGGCGTTTCGCGTTCTCGGAATTTGAGAACGTGCCGACCTGCACCACCCAGCCCTCCTTAACCGATTTGGCACCCGTGGAAACCTTGACGTTTTTCTTGTTGTCCTGAGCACTGTTTTTAGGCGCCGATTCTTTCGCCGAGCGGGATTTGGTGTCGCCGCTCTTTGTCGACACCTCGCCCGAAGCGGTACCGACAATCCCACCTGGAACAGAATTGGGCGCACGCAGTGCGCCCGAAGGGGGCGTGCCAGGGACGGCGCGCCTCACAACGGCATCGGTCTTTTCCTTCTCCTTTGCTTGCTCCCCTCTCTTCGCCTGCTTCATGTCCGCCACCGGCGATACCATGACCTTGGTGTCACTCGCCTCGGAGGGTTCTGAGCGTTCCGGGATTTCGCTGATGTCCTTGATTTCCGGCGGCGGCTCCTGCTCATCCAAAATCATGGGGACAAATATTACAGCAAGAGAAACAAGGATGATGGCGCCGACAATCCGGTGTTTGGGGTCGAATTCCGCGTTGGCGTCGTCTTTCTGACTCATGGAAGTAAATTTCTATTATGCAATGCCAGTATAGCACCGACGGTGTAAAAGGACCCAAAAACCACAATCCGGTCGTCGCCCTTGGCATCGCGGGCGGCGGCCGCATAGGCGCTGCCGACATCGGGGTATCCCGACACGTTTTCCGTCACGCCCGCGTTGGTCAGTCCCTCGATCAGCTCATCGGCCGTCGCGCCCCGCGGGGCATCGAGCGCGGCCGCATACCAACCATCAACGACGGCTTGCATGACGCGGGCCATCTCAACAACCGGCTTATCTCTCAGCATGCCGAACACAGCAAGCGTTTTTCCATTCACCGGCTGTTGTTTGAGCGTGGCGGCGAGCGCCGCCGCCGCCTGCGGATTATGCGCGACGTCGAGCACGCGCACCGGCCTTCCGGGCAGCACTTGAAAACGCCCGGGCGCCGCCGCCTTGTGCAATCCCTCACGAATCTGCATCTGGGTCACCGGGAACCGATCGTCCAGCGATTCCAGGGCCATGAGCGCGCCGGCGGCGTTGGTCACCTGATGATCCCCCCGCGCCGCCGGATACGGCAGGCCGGAACGAATCCGCTTGAGATAGCGCCATGTCCAGCCGTGCGGGCTGCGCTCAACAAAAAAATCCCGGTTGAGCTGTAACAGCTTTGCACCCGTCTCCGCCGCCGCCTGCGCGACACTGGCGGGCGGCGCGGGATCGCTGCACACGGCGGGGCGATTCGCGCGAAAAATGCCGGCCTTCTCGCGGCCGATGACTTCGCGGTCCGAACCCAGCCAGGAGGTGTGGTCGATGCCGATGGAACTGATCACGGCGACGTCGGCATCCACGCCGTTGACCGCATCCAGACGGCCGCCGAGCCCCACCTCAAGCACGGCGATATCAACCTGGTGCGAACGAAACAACTCCAAGACCACCACGGTTCCGTATTCGAAATAGGTCAACGGGGTCTCCCCACGTATGGATTCAATGTGCTCGAAGGCGGAACAGAGTTCCTCATCCGTGGCCGGGCGCCTGTTCAGACGCGCCCGCTCGTTGAAAACAATCAGGTGCGGCGAAGTATAGGTGCCGACCTGGTAACCCGCGGTACACAGGATCGCTTCGAGCATCGCCGCCGTTGACCCCTTTCCATTGGTGCCGGCAATGGTGATGATCCCGAAACCGGGGTGGCGCAGATCCATTTTATCCAGCACGGCATGCACCCGCTCCAAGCCGAGTTCGATCGTGTGCGGATGAAGCGTTTCAATCCACGTAAGCCACTCTGCAAGTGTTTTAGTCTTCAGGGTTGTGATGGCGGGGATGAAGGGGGTTCCGTCAGGCCGGCTTCGGTTTCCGTTACCACAGGTGTCGCCTCGGCGGGTGGCGGCTTGCGTGTAAACATCGCGAGCAGCGCGGCGATCCGGTCACGTAATTGGCGCCGGTCGACGATCATGTCGATGGCGCCGTGCTCAAGCAAAAACTCGGAACGCTGAAAACCCTCCGGCAATTTTTCGCGCACCGTCTGCTCGATCACGCGCGGCCCGGCAAAACCGATCAGCGCCTTGGGTTCGGCAATATTGACATCGCCGAGCATGGCAAGGCTCGCGGAAACGCCGCCCATGGTGGGATCGGTCAACACGGAAATAAAAGGGATGCCGCGTTTGCCGAGATAGGTAAGCGCGGAGCTGGTTTTAGCCATCTGCATGAGCGACAACAACGCCTCTTGCATCCGCGCCCCGCCGCTCGCGGAAAAACACACCAAGGGGATCTGTTTCTCCAGGCAAGTATTGACGCCGCGGACAAACCGCTCACCCACAACCGAACCCATGGACCCGCCCATAAACCCGAATTCAAATGCGCACGCAACCAGCGGCGAACCCTTAAGACTCCCTTGGATCACGATCAGAGCATCCTTTTCGCCAGTCGTTTTCTGCGCCTCCGCCAGACGATCCTTGTATTTCTTGATGTCCTTGAACTTAAGGGGATCGACCGGCCGCAAGTTTGCGCCGATTTCCTGGCGCGGTTCGGGATCGAGAAATATCTCCAGACGTTTGCGCGCGCCGATGCGAATATGGTGGTTGCACTTGGGGCAGACATTCAGGTTGTTTTCTATCTCGGCGGAGTACAACACCGCACCGCACGCCGGGCATTTCCTCCACAAGCCTTCAGGGACTGCTTTCTTGGCGCCCTGGCTTTTGATTTTCGGTGGAAGCAGTTTGTCAAACCAACTCATGCACTCATCCCCGAAGCGGGTATTTTGACTGTCGCCTGATCCATGGACGCGCGCAACTGTGCCACGAACGCCGGAACCTCGGTAATAATTTTATCAGGTTGCGCAGCTAGATCCTCCATGCGCCTGACCAGTGCGCTGCCGACGACAACGGCGTCGGCGATTGCGGCGACCTCGGCGGCGGCCTCCGGGCTGCTAATGCCGAAACCCACCCCAAGCGGAAGCTTCGTGTATTTACGTATTGTTTTAAGTTTATCCGCCACTTCGCGCACATCAAGGTGGCTCGCGCCCGTCACCCCGCGCAGCGAGACATAATAGATAAACCCGCTGGCGGCTTCCGCGATTCGCCGAATCCTTTCCGTGCTGCTGGTGGGCGCCAAGAGAAAAATCGCGTCCAGTTCATGATTGCTAAACGCATCGATCAGCCCCTCCGCTTCTTCCGGTGGAAGGTCGACCGTCAAAACACCGTCAACACCGGCGGATGCCGCCTGTTCGGCGAATCGCCCGTAACCCGCGACTTCGATCGGGTTTAAGTAACCCATCAGCACAACGGGCGTGCCGACGTCACTGCGCCGGAACTCTTTCACCATATTCAAAACGTCATTGATGCTGATATGGTGTTCAAGCGCGCGTTCCGAGGCGCGCTGTATCACCGGTCCGTCGGCCATGGGATCGGAGAACGGCACGCCAAGCTCCAACAAGTCGGCGCCGGCTTCAACCATGGCATGCATCAGGGGGACGGTGATCCAGGGCTCGGGGTCGCCCGCGGTGACGTAAGGGATCAGCGCGCGGCGGTTCTGCTTTTTTAATTCCTGGAAACGTTTTGCGATGCGTGACATGAGACCTCAGAACTCGATGCCGTCAAGCTGCGCCACCGTGTGGATGTCCTTGTCGCCGCGACCGGACAGATTGACGGCAATGACTTTATCCCGCCCAAGCCGGCGCGCCAGTTCCTTAGCATAGGCCAGGGCATGGCTGGATTCCAGCGCCGGCATGATGCCTTCCAGATGGGTCAATTCATGAAACGCCGCGAGCGCTTCCTGATCGGTGATCGCTGCGTAGTGCGCGCGTGCCGTATCCTTCAACCAGGCATGCTCCGGTCCGACACCGGGATAATCGAGGCCGGCCGAGATGGAATGGGTGACATTGATCTGGCCGTCCTTGGTCTCAAGAAGATAGGTACGGTTGCCGTGCAGCACGCCGGGCCGGCCGGCGCACAGCGTGGCCGCATGGCGCCCCGTCTCAATGCCTTCGCCCGCCGCCTCCACGCCGTAGAACGCCACGTCCTTGTCTTCGATAAAGGGATAGAACATGCCCATGGCGTTGGAGCCACCGCCGACGCAGGCCACCAGCGCATCCGGCAGGCGCCCTTCGAATTCCATGATCTGATAACGTAACTCGCGACCGATCACGGATTGGAAATCACGCACCATGGCCGGATACGGATGCGGGCCGGCAACGCTGCCGATAATATAAAAGGTATTCTCCACGTTTGTCACCCAGTCGCGCATGGCCTCGTTCAGGGCATCCTTTAAAGTCTTTGAGCCGGACTCGACCGGCACCACCTCGGCGCCCAGCAGCTTCATGCGGTAGACATTGATCGCCTGACGCCGGATGTCTTCGGTGCCCATATACACCACGCACTCCAAACCGAAACGCGCGGCGACGGTGGCGGTCGCAACGCCATGCTGCCCGGCGCCGGTCTCGGCGATGACGCGTTGCTTTCCCATATGACGCGCGAGCAACGCCTGGCCGATGGTGTTGTTGATTTTGTGCGCGCCGGTGTGGTTGAGGTCCTCGCGCTTTAAATAGATACGCGCCCCGCCCCAGGTCTCGCTCAGGCGGCGCGCAGGATACAAGGGCGACGGCCGACCCGCGTAAAGGCGCAGGTCATTCATAAACTCATCCTGAAAATCCGCATCGTTGCGCAACCGTTCGTAGGCCGCGCGCAGATCCGCGAGCGGTTGCATCAGCGTTTCGGCGACGAAGATGCCGCCGTAATCGCCGAAGTGCCCGCGCGTATCGGGCAAGGCATAGGTCATTGAGCTGTTCTCACGGCATTCACGAAGGCGGTGATTTTGTCAGTATCTTTGAC